>ERZ857775.2823-NODE-2823-length-15562-cov-2.786419_pt1 | contig 15562 bp, 9 predicted proteins | sample MGYA00519698_ERZ857775 | MGnify/ENA primary metagenome ERZ857775 (study PRJEB31778, sample SAMEA3449363) | human gut metagenome | biome: human gut; feature: human-associated habitat; material: faeces | place: United Kingdom | collected 2010/2012 ...
ATCGTTTACCACCTTGAAGTCGTCAAGGTCGATCACGGCAACGCCGGCGAACAGGCGCTGCTTGCACAGCTTGTCCTCGTAGAAGCGGCGATTGTACACGCCGGAAAGAGCATCGTGGTACAGAAGCGAAACATTCGAACGGCCATCGATTCTGTGGCCAGGCTGGGCATACAGCAGAACGTGGGGCTTATCGTCCACATCGACGTAACGGGCTGTGGCAACGTTGGTGTCTTTGCCCATTTTGAGGGTGAACGTTTTTTCGCCACCGTCTTCAAGCACGTCGGAGCACACCTTGCGCATGCAAGGGCAGCCCTCGCCGTACAGCAGGCAGTCGCTTTCCTTTTCCACCGCCTCTTCGTCCATCAAGCGCACAACAGGATAAACCTTTTCCAGGCGGGATACTTCCTCCCCTGCCTGCTCGTGGGTCATGGGCCCAAGATGCTCAGACTCCACTTCGTATGTTGGCTTCATTTCGCGCTTATCTTCCATAGCGCACTCGCTTCCTTGCCGTCGCTTTGTGCGGCGCTGAATCCCCTGGCGGCAGAGCATCTGCGGCAAGAAGACCCTTGTCGTTCCCCTCGTACAGCCCCTGCCCGCATGGTACGCGGCACCTGCCGCACGCGCAGCAACCGCTTTGGGATGCCGGCGCGCATCATGCCTGGTAGAGGAGTGACATCTTCCCTACTAGATTAACTCATTACCTCGGATAATGCTTCCGCCAACCTCGCTCGCTCGATAGGTTTCGACAGATGCGCGTTCATGCCGCTTTCCAGCGAACGCTGCACATCGTCCGGGAACGCGTTGGCGCTCGCCGCGATGATGGGCACGGTGGCCGCATCGGCGCGCTTGAGCCCGCGAATGGCGTGGGCCGCGTCAAGGCCGTTCATCACGGGCATCATAACGTCCATCAAGATAGCGTCGTAGTAGCCCTCAGAAGAGCTTCCGAACGCCTCAACAGCCTGCTTGCCGTCAACCACACCGTCGACCGTGCAGCCCAAATCCTCAAGCATGCAGGTGATGATTTCCATGTTCAGCGCATTGTCCTCGGCAACCAGCACATGCATGCCGGCAAGATCAGCGGAAGCCGCCACCTCATCGTTGCTTTCGACATAGGCCTTGTCGATTTCAAGCGGCACGGTAAAGCTGAAGGTGCTGCCGCGGCCCAGCTCGCTTTCCACCTGGATCTGCCCGCCCATCATGTGAACCAAGCGGTTGCAGATGGCAAGCCCCAAGCCCGTGCCCTGCTGGCGTGCGCTGGTGGTATCGACCTGCTCGAACTTGCGGAAAATGCGCGAAAGGTCCTTCTCGCTGATGCCGATGCCCTGGTCTGCTACGGCAAAGTGCAAGCTTGCGAAATCTTCGCTCGAAGAATCGCCGGCCTCCTCGTGCACGGTAAGCTTGATTTCGGTTCCCTTGCCTGAGTACTTGGCGGCATTGCCCAGCAAGTTGATAAGCACCTGGTTCAAGCGCAGAGGGTCGGCGATGAAGCCCGTGTGCTGCACGTCTATTTCGGTAAGGAACGTTTGGTTGCGCTCCTCGAAGCGACCGTCCATAACAGAGTGCAAGTCTTCCACCAAGCTCTCAAGGCTGAAGCTTTCGCGCGCCAGCGTCATCTTGCCGTTCTCGATCTTCGTCATGTCCAAGATGTCGTTCAAAAGCTCCAGCAGGTAGCGCGAAGACGAGCGCACCTTGTTCAGGCAGTCAACGCGGCGCTCTTCGGTTTGACCTTCCTGCAGGGCGATCTCGGTCATGCCGATGATGCCGTTCATGGGCGTGCGGATCTCGTGGCTCATGCGCGCCAGGAAGTCGGACTTCGCCTGAGCCGACTGGTCCAAATGCTCCTGGTTGATGCGGTTCTGGATGATGGAGCCGATTTCCCACAGCGTGTTCGCATCCTCGCTGTTGCGCAGCGTGCTCTCCTTCACTCCCAGGAACAGGATCGTGCCCGCATAGCGCCCCTCGTCGTTCATGGGGAAGGCCACGCCGCTGCGCATAACCGGGCCGAAGTTGTACAGGTCGGGAGAGCTCATCATCTCCGTCATAGGACGGAGCAGCCCTCGCTCGGCGTCTTTCTGCAGCTTGCGGTAATCGGTTTGGGAAAGCCGCGTAACCATATCGGGGTCAAGCCCAGGGATGCAGTGGCGAATGTACTGGATCTTCACCGAAAGGTAGTCGGTGCTGCACTGTGTGATGATCATGTTGGTAAGCCCGTAGGCCTCTTCCAGCCGGCACGACAGTAGGTCGAGCCCAGCGGAAATCGATAGCCTGCGGTCAAGAAGGTTCAGTGCGATGCTCGAAAGCCCCACCTGCTTCATGTAGCCCATCGACATAATCTCGCCGAAGGGACGCGGCGTGATCTCCTCATCAAGCTGCGGCTCCCATTCCGACCAGAGCACATTGCGGCGCTTTGCGTCTAGCAGGGCAACGCGCGCACGGCGCACCAACGTTGTGGTGCTGTCGTCGAACCCGGCGGCCACCAAACCCACATTGAAATGGAGGTCGAGCACGTTCTTGCGAATCAGGCCGGCGAAGAGCTCCTGCAGCGATCCAAGCCGCTTGTCAACGAACTCCGCCGTCGCATTCGGCGCCCAGATAAGGAACTCGTCAGAACCCGCGCGGATAACCAGCACCTCGTCGTGGTCCTCTTCTATCTTCTGGCGAAGCATGCGCGCGAACTCGTCAAGCAGCACATCGCCAAACGTAAGGCCATAGCGCTGCACGATGCTGCCGAAGTGGGCGATGTCGATCAGCGAGAGCATTCCTTCCGCCACGCGCTCGCGCTCTTCCTGCATGTGGGAGATGCCCGGGCCCAAGCGATAGAACGACGTTACCGGGTCGAGGTTGTGGCTCTTCTCCAGCTCGATGTCGCGCATCTTCAGCTCTTGAATGTCGCGAACGTAACCCACTACGCGTCGGTGGCCCTTCTCGGTAGCAGGAACCTCGTCGCCATGGATTTCGTACCAGTGGCCCTCATCTTGCCCGTCAAATGTCAGAAGCACCTGCATATGAATCGAGGTATCGGTGCCATCGAGCATAGCATTGATCTTGGCGCGGTCTTTCGGCTCGAAGAACCGATCAACCACCTCGCTGCGGAAATCCTGCAGCATCCACGTGCCGTTATGCGATTCGCTGTTCACCACTTCGAAGGTTTGGCTGTCTTCTCGATACGTGAAGAAGGCATCGCTGGAGCTTTCCACCGCCAATCGGTAGCGTTCCTTTTCCTCGTTCAGGTGGCTTTCCACCTCGAACTCGCTTTCGGTAAGGTCGAGGATGACCTTATGGAGCTCGTCGACCTCCTTAACCGCCGTGGGCTTGAAGGAGCGCAAGCCACCCATGCCGCTGCGCACGCTTTCCATCAAGCGGTAGATGGGGTTGCTAAGCCCGCGCACGGCGATAAGCGCCAAAACCAGTCCGATCACGCCGCACATGAGCATAGTGGTGGTGATGCTTACGTACAGCTCGTTGCCGATACCGAAAATGGAGCTTTCGGTCACGAGGCCGCACACCACCCAACTGGTGTTCTCGTAAGGCGCACGACCCGAGTACAGATTCATCGAGTCGGTTTCAGCGAACACCGACTGGCTGCCCACGCTCGCGCCGCGCACTTCGGAAAGGCCGTTGTGGCTTGTCGGGTCAAGATGGAACGAGGCACCGCTGCCGCCCAGCATGTCATAGAGCATGCCTACGCCGGTGATGCACGTGTAATCGCCGTTGCCATTGTCCACCGCAAGCGCATAGCCCGCATTCTGAGCGCTGTCGAGCTCCTTAACCGAGAAGTACGTTTTCAGCAGGTAGCTCGTGGATACCTCCATGCCCAGCACGCCGTATACCTCGCCCTGGTACACCAGCGGAACCGAATAGGAGATCATCTCATGGTTGTCGTTTCCTGAGCCTTCCAGCACATAGGGCATCGACCAGTATCCAAGGCTCGAAGTGTTGATGTCGGCGTATTGCTTTGCGGCCAAATACGGCTTGTAGAAGAAATCGTCGGCCTCGCGGTTGCCGTTGCCGGCGAACGAGAACTGCGGCATCCATGGGCTGTCGAGCGAGATGTTGCTCTGGCGGGCAAGCGCGGTGCTGCCACGCTCCAACAGCAAGTCGGAATTGCTTTCGGCTTTGGTTGCCGGGTCGGAATCGCGCAGGAAGAACCCTTCGTAGGTTGCCGCCTGCGAGACATCGTCGGAATTCGCCAGCACCAGGAAGTCGCCCGAGGTCTGATCGCGCTTCAGATAATCGAGCAATTCAGGGTACACCGCAGCCGTATAGGCTTGTTGCTGCTGTTTGCTCGCGAGGAACGCCTTTATGTCGATCTTGTTCTGGGAAAGGTAGGCATCAAGCGAGCTGTTCAGATAATCGCTTTCCTTGGCAATGCCGCCCCACTGGCTCACCATGGCGCTTTGCAGGGTAACCTTGCGGTTGTCAACCATATGGGCGTCAACCTCAATGGCATTGTTTTCCAACGTTTCCTTCACGCCGCTGGAAACAAGCGCGGAAAGGGGCAGCAGCCCTTGCACCAGGACCACCGCAAGCAAGGTAACCAGCAAGATGCGCCTCAGCGAAATCTTCCGGCCTTGCACCCTTTCCCGTATCTTCGTCATTTCCCAGCGCCTCGATTGCCCGCTACGAAGCGTCTGCTGCGCTCTTCAGCTTCTGGCAGAAGGAGTCGTACCATTCATCGAAGGCGGAATCGGCAAGGTAGGGCGCCAGGGCATCGTCGCGGGAAGCGCCAGCGGCAACGGCCTGCTCAACTGCTTGCTTATCGGCCTTGGCCTTGTCGGAAAGGTTGTACTCAAGCACCTTGCGAGCAGCATAGGCGCCATCGAAGCTCTTCGAGGCATAGAACGTATGCGAGTCGAAGTTCTCCAAAATAGTCTTCAGACAGTCGTAGGTTTTGGGGCTGATCTGCAGGTTGTTGTCTTTGACAACCTGGTCGAGCGCTTCCATGGTGTTAGCGTCTTTGCGCACCGGCAAGTAGCCCGACTCGCTTACGAAGCGCAGGTTGTTTTCCTTGGCGGTGAACCACTTCATGAACTGGCAGGCTGCGTACTCGTGCTCATCGTCCGTCTTCGTCACGGCCATGCCGGCGCCTTGCTGAACGCTCACGTTGTCGCCACCTTCCATCACTGGGGCGGGCAGCACCTCGTAGTCGATGTTCCTCACAGAATCGTCCGAGATCACCTGGTTAGGAAAGTACGTTGCGGAAGAAGAAGAGCCGGTGTAGGCCAGGACATCGCCCGTTTTCACATCGTCGGAGCGGAACTTGCCCTCGCTATCGTAGTAACCGCTTACATAAGGCACGTAATAGTTTTCCCACAGGCGCTTGATTTTGTCTTTGTCGGCATTGACGGTAACCTTGCCGTCTTCCACCTGGAACAAGTCGGTGCCCATCTGCTTCATGCCCACTACGAAGTAGTTGGCCATGGAGTCACGGCCATAGAACGCCTTGCCGTCGTTTGGGGTGTTGGGGGTTTGGGCATCGGTCCACTCGTAATAGCGCTTGGCAACCGAGGCGATGCCCTCCTCGGTTTTCAGCTCATCGGTGCTGGCGCCCGTTGCCTGGGCAAAAGCGTCCCAGTCGGTTTTGTTGATCATCATCAGCTCGGTGGATTTCGCTGTTGGGAACAGGTACAGCGCATCATCGTTCTGAAGGTAGCCCTCCTGCACGTACGAATCCACGTATTGGTTAAGCTCTTCCTTGCTGATGTAACTGGGTAAGGTCGACGAGCTTGCCTTCCTTCTGCACGGAGTAGGCCGTATCGGCATAAGACGAGAAAACATCGGGCAGCTCGCTTGAGCCCACGGCCCCTGACGCAGAATCGGAAACAGCCTTTTCCAAGTCAGAGACGGAGCCACGGGAATAGCCTTCGACGTAGATGCCCTTTTCCTTGCCTTCGGTTGAGTTGAACTCGGAGATAAGGTTGTCGAACGCCGCCTGCTGGGCGCCGTTGTAATAGTGCCACACGGTAACGGTAGTCGGGTTGCTCGGGTCGAGCTTCACTTCCTTTACCTTGGAGTTCGCGCCTGTGCAACCGGTAAGCACCGCCGTTGCAAGCGCACCGGACAAAACAAGGCCTGCAACCTTAGCAACCTTCGATCTCATCTCTTTGTGCTCCTTGCCTCGTAGGGTGCTTGTTCGTTTCGATGTTCGCGCAGCTAACTGCACGAATTCACATGTTTTTCCATTATGGCACGTAGCCCCTCCCCCATACGCTGTACAAGGCAAAAAATTCTCAGGTATGCCCTTGAGAAAAAAGAAGCCCCCCTTTCGGGAGCCATCCAAGAGCAACGCTTGCGTTCGAAGCGCTACCAAGGTTTGCTTTTGGGCGAGCAGGTTGCCGTGAAAGATTTGGTAAATAGAACTTACGTTCATGTCCAAATCTTGGAACGGCAAGATGCCGCCCAAAACAAACCGACTAGCGCTTCGAGAACTGAGGACGCTTACGAGCCTTCTTCAGGCCGTACTTCTTGCGCTCAACCATACGGGAGTCGCGCGTGAGGTAGCCAGCCTTCTTCAGCTCTGCACGGTAGTCGCCAGCCTCGAGAAGAGCGCGAGCGATGCCGTGGCGAAGAGCGCCAGCCTGGCCGGATACGCCGCCGCCATTGCAGCGAGCGATTACGTCGAAGTGACCCTGAGTGTCGGTTACGACGAACGGAGTGGTTGCATAGTCGACAAGAGCCTGACGACCGAAGAACTCAACGCCCTCGCGACCGTTAACGGTTACCTTGCCAGTGCCGGGAACGATGCGAACGCGAGCAACAGCGTTCTTGCGACGGCCGGTGCCGTAATACAAAGCTTCGCCTGCCATGAGTTACTCTCCCATCTTGATCTCGCGGGGCTGCTGCGCTGCATGCGGATGCTCTGCGCCAGCGTAAACCTTGAGCTTCATGCCCATTGCACGACCGAGCGTGTTCTTGGGGAGCATGCCCTTTACTGCGTGCTCGATAACGCGCTCGGGATGCTTCTGCATGGCCTCCTGGAAGGTTTCGCACTTCAGGCCGCCGGGATAACCGCTGTGACGATAGTATTCCTTGCTGGTAGCCTTAACGCCAGAGATCTTGATCTTGTCAGCGTTGATGATTACGACGAAGTCGCCGGTGTCAACGTGAGGCGTGTAGGTGGGCTTGTGCTTACCCTTGAGAATGTGAGCGGCCTTCGAAGCGACGCGACCGAGAACCTGGTCCTTTGCGTCGATGAGAAGCCATTCGCGCTCAACTTCGTTGGGCTTTGCGTAATAGGTCTTCACAGTGTTCCTCCAATAAAGTAACAAGTGTCGTTTTTCAAAAGTTGCTGCCAACCCGAGGCGCGGGATCCTACTCCGCATCTCCTCCCACCATGCGAAACGGTGCATCCGAAAAGCTCTGGACCAGCTTAGCCGGCGCAGGGGCGTTCCCCAGGCGAAAAAGAGTTCGAATCGCAAGCATGTACGGGGCTTTTGAAAGCGAACTTTTGCAGTTTATACTGCGCGCGCGACCCTCGTCAATCGCCACGCAGCGACGATTGGGGCGTTTTCAAAAATCTTCACGTTTTCTGCAGGAATTTGGCTCGATGGGAGTCTGTCCCCATCTCTAAGCGTTGGTATAGCCCTGCTCGGGAACCAGCGTTGCGCGTTGGTCCCACAGGGCGGCGGCGAGGTTGCTTACCTTGGCACGGCTGCTTTCGCTGTCGGCCAGATTCGTCATGATGATAATAAGGTAGTGCTTGCCGTTTTCCTCGATGATGCCCGCGTCGCACACCGCATCGTCTTCAGTGCCGTTGATCCAGCCGGCCTTGTCGTACACCGTTACCGAGCTGCTGGGGCTTGCTTGGGCGCTCTTCGCCGTTCCCACCTCAACGGTTTTCAGCTTCCCCAGCACCGCGCCCTTCAGCTCTTCCGCAACGCTGTGCACCTTTTCCTGGCTCAGCGGGTTGGAGTTCGGGTCGACCCCGTTGCGCACCATGGAAACCGCGGTGCTGGAAAACAGCTTCTTTGCCCACTGGGTAATTTCCTGGTTCGAATCAGGCGAGCTCAGGTACAGGTAAGCGTTCATCCACAGCTTCAGCGACTCACGCGCCGAATAATGCGGGAACGAGGTGTCGCTTTCGAGCGTGGTGGAGATGCCCATCGAAGAAAGCCAAGCGGAAAGCGATTCGGAAGCCGAGCCCTCGAACGCACTGCGCATGCGGTAGTACGACTTGTTGTCGGAGTTGATGATGGCCTCTTGCGCGTTGGCGTTCACCTTGGAAATGGTGGTTTTGCCCGTTTCGAGCGCTTGCTGGCATCCATATATAAGAACGGGGCCCTTGAACGAAGAGGCGCCGTACACGCGCTGATCGAGGTTGTAGGCGTATCCGCTGCCGGTTTCCATATCAACCAGCGCGAAGCCAACGGTTCTACCGTCTGAGGTGATGGCCGAAACGGCGTCCTGCACCTTGGCTGCGCCCTCGTCGCTCATCTGGGGCACGTAGCTTGCGGAGGCATCGGCCAGGGAAATGCCCCGCACCGTAGCTCCCGGGTTAGACACGCCGTCGATGCTCTGCACCGAAGGGGTGAAGCTGATGGCCACGGGCGCTGCCTGCTGCTCCTCTTCCTGCGAGGCACCATCCTGCGATGCGGAGCATGAGCTGATGGCTCCCACCAAGAACACGGCCACCAGCACTACGGCGATTACACCCAGCACCGGCATGAATGTGGCAAACGGCCACGAAGACGACGCGGCGCGATCGGCGGCCCACGATGAGCCAAGCCCCTGGTTTCTGCGAGAACGGACGCGATCGGTGCCTCCGCCTACGTATACATCATGTTCCCAAGAGGTACGCGATTGGGCGTCGCCGCGACGAGAAGAAGCCACGCGTTCGGTGCGCGGCGAATCACCGCGGCGCGAAGAGGCGCGCTCGGTGCGTGTTTTGCCGCCGGATCGGCGCGAACGGCTTTCGCCGTGGAACGATTCGCTGCCACGACCGCGTTCCCCGTTGTGCGAGCGACGGCTGGCATCGGTGCGTGCTACGCGGGTATCGCGCCAGCAGCGGGAGTGCTCGCGCCGCGAATCGTCATGGCGTTCGTCTGCCCCGGAATGGGAAGAAGGGCGCACGGAGCCGCCGCGCATTTCACTTGTGCGCGTTTCCCTTGCGCGAGTTGAACGGCTGCGCGCGTTGGGGCTTTCGCTTTCCGCGCGCCGATCGTTCCTCCGCGAATGCGATGTCGGACGGCTTTGCATGAGCGCATAGTAGCAAGTTCCCGCAGCGCGCTCCGTTAAAATTCGGCAAAATTCGCGATGAACGCAAAACTGAGTTAGCGAAGGTAAACAGTTACTGCACATCTGTCCAGAATCTTTCCCAGCTACCCGTTAAACGAATAGGGAGGCCAGCACCATGGCCATCGCTTGCCTTGGCGATACGGTGCGCAGCAAAGCCCCCTCCGGAACGCCATACCTGTCGACCCGTTTTGGCTTCTTTTCAACAATCTATCAATACAAGACTTAGATAATCTTATAAAAGGTTACAGAACGGTACCCAATTAGCACTCTCGCTTTACGAGTGCTAAAAAGCGACTACTATAACAGTTGTCAAAAGAAATAAAGAGCAGCGCCTGGAGCCTCGGAAAGCCAGCAAACCTCCGGCGCAGCAAGGAAAGAGGATGATAAGTATGTTGGCACGTAGGAACTTCTTCAACGATTTCATGAGCGATCCGTTCGACTTCGGCTTCTTCGGAACCGAGCCCACGCCTAAGGCAAACGCTTCCCTTATGAAGACCGACGTCAAGGAGACCGACAAGGCATACGAGCTCGACATCGACTTGCCCGGCTTCGATAAGGAAAATGTCCAGATCGAGCTGAACGATGGTTACCTCACCATCAACGCTCACACCAAGGAAGAGAAGGAAGACAAGGACGAAAACGGCACCTTCCTCCGCAAGGAGCGCTTCGTTGGCTCTTGCCGCCGCAGCTTCTACGTTGGCGACGATGTTTCGGAAGACGATATTTCCGCTAAGTTCGAAAACGGCATCTTGAGCATCAACGTTCCCAAGAAGGAATTGCCCAAGCCCGAAGATCGCAAGCGCCTTATCTCCATCGACTAATTCCGCCCTCCTGTTCCTTTGGTTGCATGAAACGGATTCGCGAATAGTCGCATAGCCCGCTGAAGCCCTGGCCCACCGGCCAGGGCTTTTCTTTTGCCGCAGCAGCCCCGCGGAACACGACGCGTTTTCGCTGGTGCATCGCCTATACTGGTAAAAAAGACGGAAACCAAGGGGCACGCCATGTCGTACATCGAGTTCAACAACGTCGTAAAACGGTACGGGTCGGGTGCGGCCGAAATCAGGGCGCTTGACGGGGCAACCTTTTCCGTGGAAAAGGGCGAGCTCGCCGTTATCCTGGGCGCTTCGGGCGCCGGCAAAACCACCGCCCTCAACATCTTGGGCGGCATGGACAGCGCAACAAGCGGGCAAGTGCTTATCGATGGGCAGGACATCGCCCGCAGCTCCGAGGCGCAGCTGGTTGAGTACCGCCGCAGCGCCGTTGGGTTCGTGTTCCAGTTCTACAACCTGGTGCCCAACCTCACCGCGCTTGAGAATGTGGAGCTTGCCTCGCAGATTTGCCCCGATTCGCTCGATGCCGCCGAGACGCTTTGCCGCGTTGGCCTGGGAAAGCGCCTGGACAACTTCCCCGCTCAGCTTTCCGGCGGCGAGCAGCAGCGCGTTGCCATCGCCCGTGCGCTGGCCAAGAACCCCAAGCTCCTGCTGTGCGACGAGCCCACCGGCGCGCTCGATTACCGCACGGGCAAGCAGATCCTGCAGCTGCTGCAAGACACCTGCCGCTCTTCGCGCATCACTGCGCTGGTTATCACCCACAACGCCGCGCTGGCTCCCATGGCCGACCGCGTGATCCGCATGAACAGCGGCCGCGTAACCAGCATCGAGACCAACGCCAACCCCGTGCCCATCGCCGAAATCGAATGGTAGCAAGCCATGGCTCGGGCATTTTCGAAAGACACGCTGCGCACCATCGCGAACAGCAAGAAGCGCTTCATTTCCATCCTGGTTATCTGCGCGCTGGGCGTAACCATGGTGTGCGGCCTGCGCGCTTCCTGCGTTGACCTGCGCAATTCCGCCGATGCCTTCTTCGACGAGCAGGGCCTCTACGATGCCTGCGTGCAATCGACCTTGGGGCTTACCAGCGAAGACGTCGATGCCGTCTCGGCGCTTGACGGCGTTGCCGCGGCGGAGGGCACCTGGGAAGAGGACACGTACACGCCGTTGGGGCAAAAGCGCGCCAGCGTGGGTGTGAAGGCGCTTTCTGCCAGCGGATTCAACATGCCGAAGGTACTCAGCGGCACCCTGCCTGCCAATGCGCACGAGATAGCCGTTTCAGAGAACTACCTTACGGATTCGGGCCTTTCGCTCGGCAGCACGGTAACGCTTGAACCAAGCGAAAACGAGGTGTTCAAGCGCACGCAGTACACCATCACCGCCAGCGTGATAGACCCCACCGAGCTCACCAACCCCAACGGGTCCATCGCCGTGCGCGCCAGCGCATCGCCCGACTACTCGTTCTTCGCAACGCCCGACGCCGTAAGCGCCGATGCGTTCACCGCCCTGTACGTGCGCGCGGAGAACCCCGATGGGGCAAAGAGCTTCTCGCCCGAATACGCCGCCTTGCTTGACGAGGTAACGTCGCAGCTGGAAGGCATAAAGCAGGAGCGAGAGGAAGCGCGCACCCAGAGCATTCGCCAAGACGCGCTTGATCAGATCGCTGAGGCGGAAGAGGAAGCCAACAGTCAGCTGGACGAAACGCAGAAAAAGATCGAAAGCGCACAGGGCACGCTCGATTCCGGCAAGCAGGAGCTGGCGGCCAACAAGCGCTCGCTGCGCACCAGCGAGGGGACGCTAGCGCAATCGGAGGCGCAGCTGCGCGAGCAGGAGCAGCAGTTGAAAAGCGCTTCTGAGCAGATAGACGAAGGCTACCGAACCCTTTCCGATGCGCAAGGGAAAATTGACGCGGGCCGCAACCAGGTGAACACCTCGTGCGACGATGCCGCAGCGCAGGTAAACGCCGCCCTTGCCGCAGGGTTGGTAAGCGAAGAGGAGGCAACGGCCCAGCTTGCAGGCATAGAGGCGCAGCGCACGCAGTCGCTTGCCCAGCTCGATGCGCAGGCCAAGCAGCTTTCCGCCTCGAAACAGGAGCTTGATGCCCAGGCTGCGCAGGTTGCCGCAGGCAAAAAGGCCATAGCGCAGGGCTGGTCGCAGCTTTCCGCGGGCAAGCAGCAGCTGGAGTCGGGCAAACAGCAGCTTTCCGCCGCCGAGAAGAAACTCGCCCAGGGGCAAGCAGAGCTTGACGGCAAACGCACGCAGTTCGAGAAAAGCAAAGCCGAGGCGCATGCCAAGTTCGAGGACGCCCGCGCCGAGGCAAACGACATCGAGCAGGCGCGCTGGTATGTGCAGACGCGCGAATCGAACGCAGGGTACGCAAGCGTCGAGTCGGACGCTTCCTCCATCGAGGCCATCGGCCTGGTGTTCCCCGTTGTGTTCATCGTGGTGGCGGTGCTTATCGCGCTTACCACCATCGCGCGCTTGGTGGAAGAGGAACGCGGGCTTATCGGCACGTACAAGTCGCTGGGGTATGGCAACCGCACCATCTTGGGGAAATACCTGGTGTACGCCCTTTCGGCGTGCCTCATCGGCAGTGCCGTCGGCGAGTTCTGCGGGTTCGTGCTGTTCCCCACCTTCCTGTTCAGCGTGTTTCAGATGATGTACCTTCTGCCCACCTACCTGCTTTCCTTCGATGCGCTGTACGGCGTTGGCAGCATGCTGTTCTTCATTGCGGGCATCGTGGGCGCCGCCGTGTTCGCCTGCCGCGCGGAGCTTGCGCAAACGCCCGCCATGCTCATGCGCCCGAAGGCTCCCCGTTCCGGCTCCCGCATCCTGCTAGAGCGCATTCCCTTCATCTGGAAGCGCCTGGCGTTTTTGGACAAGGTAACCGCGCGCAACCTCCTGCGCTACAAGAAGCGCTTCTTCATGACCGTCTTCGGCATCATGGGCTGCATGGCCCTGCTCATCTGCGGGTTCGCCATCAAGGATTCCGTGCATGCCCTTTCTCCCCTGCAGTACGGCGACATCTACCGCTACGATGCCCTGGCAATAACCAGCACGGGCAACTTCGATGCCTGCGAAGAGCTGCTTGAGAACAGCGACGAGGTTTCCTCCCTGCAGGAGGTCGCCGTCGATTCGGTGACGCTTACCGCCAACGGCGACGACGAGGCGCTGCAGCTGTTCGTGCTGCCCGACGAGGCCGACCTTTCCCCCTATGTCTCGCTGAAAAGCGGCTCCGAGCCTTTGGCACTTGGCGATTCCGGCATGATCCTTACCCGCAATGCCGCCGATTTGCTGGGCGTGGGCGCGGGAGACGCGGCCACAGTGAAAACCAGCAGCCTTGACGAAGCCCCCGTTCCCATCAACGCAATAGCCGACAACTACCTGGGCAATGCCGTGTACGTAACGCAAAGCGCCTACCAGCAGCTGTTCGGCGAAGATGTTGAGCCCAACGGCTTCTACCTGGCGCTTTCCGGAAGCGACAGCGAAAAGGAGGCCTTCGCCGAGGACCTTGCCCAACGAAGCGAGTTTCTCTCCGTCTCCAGCACGCAGCAGATGAACGAGGAGTTCTCGCAGTCGTTCGAGCTGATAAACACCATCGTGTACGTAATCGTGTTCCTGGCGGCGGCACTGGCGTTTGTGGTGCTGTTCACGCTTTCCACCACCAACATCTCCGAGCGCACCCGCGAGCTGGCCACCATCAAGGTGCTGGGCTTCCGCAAACGCGAGGTGAACCACTACGTGAACAAGGAGACGATGCTGCTCACCGTTATCGGCATGGTGCTGGGCATTCCCGCTGGCTACGCCTTCAGCCACATGCTCACCTATGTGCTGAAAATGCCCTCCATCTACTTTGCGGTAACCATCGAGCCTCTAAGCTACGTGTACGCCTGCGCGCTTACCCTGCTGTTCGCCTTCATCGTAGCGCAGCTTTCCAACCGCACGCTGGCGAAGATCAACATGATCGAGGCGTTGAAGAGCATCGAGTAGGCCCAGGGCCAAAGAGCGCCCAGGGGGGATGCCCCCTCGGACACCTAAAAGCAAAGCGCCCCGCTTCCTGCATTGGGAAGCGGGGCGTAGATCGTTGCAGAGGCTTTATACGCGCAGGCTACTGCTCGTTGCCCGGACGCTCAGAGCGCTCGGGCTTATGACGCGGGTTGAAGTGATGGCTGAGCGCATCGCCCAACAGGCGCAGCTTCACGATGGCATAGGCCGTTACCGCGCACGCAACGACGAAGATGGGAATGCGCACCAGGTTATCGACCCACGTAATAATCACGCCGCAGGCCGCCAAAAGCGCCGTCCATGCCCACATGATAAGCACCGTGGCACGCTGGCTGAAGCCGGCGCGCATCAGGCGATGGTGGATGTGGCCTTTGTCCGCTTCGTCGATAGGACGATGCTCGCGTTTGCGGCGGACGATGGCGAAAAACGTGTCGAGGATGGGCACGCCGGCAGCCAAGATAGGCACCAGCAGGGAAACGAACAGGGCCGAGCGGGCCGTGGCGAACAGCGAGATGATGCCCAAGGCAAAGCCCAAGAGCAAAGCGCCCGAATCGCCCATGAAGATGGAAGCCGGGAAGAAGTTCGACTTCAAGAAGCCTACACAGGCGCCGATGAGGATGACGCTGAACAGCGCCGCATCGGGGCGGCCCGTAAGGGCGGCGAACAGCAGGATGGTGATGGCGGAGATGCCCGTGATGCCTGCCGCCAGGCCATCAAGGCCGTCGATCAGGTTGATGACGTTGGCAAATGCCACCAGGTAGAACACGGTAAGCGGATAGGCCACCCAGCCGAACTCGATGAACCCTTCGCCAACCGGGTTGTGGATGCTGGAGAACAGCAGGCCCGAACCCGCCACCACACAGGCGGCAACGATCTGCCCCGCCATCTTCACCTTGGGGTTCAGGTCGACCACATCGTCTACGGCGCCCACCAGGAACATCAGGGTTACGCCTAAGAGAACGCCCCAGTAGTTCACATCGTCTATGCCGTCGTAATCGATGAAGGGGTTTTCCCAACCGCAGGCATTGACGCCCAGGCCGGCAACAAGGAGCGCCGCCAAGATGCCGCCGAAGATAGCGACACCGCCCATGCGAGGGATGGGCAGCATGTTCACGCGGCGCGCGCTGGGATAGTCGATGGCATCGAGCTTAACAGCGAGCTTGCGCGCAAGAGGGGTTAGGGCGATGGTTACCACTGCGGCAACAACGAAGAGAACGCCGTATTCGAACCAGTCCATGCGCTCCCCTCTTTTCCCGAATTTGTTGAACAACGCGGCTGAGCAAGCACACGCCAAAAGCTGATTATATACCGAAGAAGGGCCCATCCCCTTCCACACGCGCGCATCGCCACCGTTAGCTCACACCCGATGAAGGCAAGTCCCTTTGGCATAGCGTACCCAATAGGGCAAATCCCTTTAGAGCGGCAAAGCGGACCCCCTGCGCTGCCGTGCTCCATCGCGCTAAAGCAAACCTGCCCCATCGGGCCACCTCACG
>ERZ857775.2828-NODE-2828-length-15548-cov-7.309301_pt1 | contig 15548 bp, 20 predicted proteins | sample MGYA00519698_ERZ857775 | MGnify/ENA primary metagenome ERZ857775 (study PRJEB31778, sample SAMEA3449363) | human gut metagenome | biome: human gut; feature: human-associated habitat; material: faeces | place: United Kingdom | collected 2010/2012 ...
GGCGTTCCTCCTCCCTTATTTATTTTTGCATAGGAAAAGAGACGGTTCACACCGTCTCTTTTTGCCTTTCTATTTAGTTATCTATCCCCCTTTCCCCGTTTTCAGTTCCAAAAGAATTTGTCACCGGAGTAAAGTTTTTCCTGTCGAACACTTCAGATTCGCAAGTTGCTATGTAGACTTCTTCCGTAATCAGTTCCCGTTTCCACAGGCTCTTCAACAGGGCTAATGCAATGTCGCAATCAACTTCTGTCATAGGTGCTCTCCCGCAAAATTGGTAGTGCCTCGATTATAACACATCGCTCTTAATGCTGGTAATCGGCATCTTTCTACTCTTGTGTTTTTGATGAATGGTCGCCTGTGTTTTTGTTTATTTTGCACAGCACTTACATTAAGCGCGGCGCTACCCAATAAATTCTCGGAATTCGGGAAGTCTTGTCCAACAAGGCTTTCCGGACTTCACTTACAATAAGCGCCGCGCGATACATAGCTCCGGCTGATGCCGTACAGAGCCGCCACCTGCTTCTGGGTCTGGGGCAGTCGTCCGTCCAGTCCGTAGCGCCGCCGGATGATGTCGGCCTCCCGCTCCGTCAGCACCTCCGCCACCAGCCGCCGGATGAGCTTGCGGTTCTCCTTGTCCTGCAGCTCCTCCAGCATGGTGTCCTCCTCGCCCACCACATCGCTGAGGTACAGGGCATCTCCCTCCGGCCCCGTCTCGATGGTGTCCGACAGCGACACCTCCCCCTGCAGCTTCCGCTGCGCCCGGAAGTGCATCAGTATCTCATTCGCTATCCTCTCCCAACGGATACATAGGTTGGTCAATGGGCGGCAAATCCGCCTCTCCATCCTCCGCAAAGAGGTAAACATAGGCATTTTTGCCGTCCCAGACCACCTTTTTGACGATGGTGCGCAGCAGGCGGCGTTTTTCCTCCAGCGTGGCAGAATCCACTGCACTGGCGAAGGATTCGATCATCTCCTGATGGAAGGCGAACTCCTGATGGAGCATCCGGCTCTGCTCGGTGAGGGCTTCCAGCTCGGCGAGACGCAGCTGCTGGGTCTCGCTCTCATGATGGAGCGCGTCGATCTGCTCCATGACGTACTTCGCAGAGGTGTCGCTGGCAACGGACAGGGATTCCACCAACCGTTTGATGCGCTCTTCCGTTTCGGTGTGCTTTTCCCGGAGCAGCGCCAGCTCTGCGTCGTAGCCCTCCTTGCTTCCGCTGATGACCTTCTTGGTCTGCGCCAGCAGCCGGGTAAGGGTCTCCTTGTCGGCGGACAGCTTGCGAATTTCTTCGATGATTTTAGCGTCCAGCGTGTTGCCGTTGCAGTTTTTCATAGAGCAGACCGTGCCGTGGCTGCGCTCCTTGGTGGAGCACATGTAGGTGTAGATCAGCTCACCGTCCGCCGTGCGGCGGTTGGTCAGCTTCGGGCGCATATAATCGCCGCATTCGCCGCACCGCAGCAGCCCGGACAGCAGCGCCACGTTGCTGCGGGGTCTGCGGTAGCTCTTGGATTTGTTGACATCCAGCATGGCCTGCACCCGCACCCAATCGCTGCCTGCGATGATGCCGGGGTGCTTGCCCACCGCCACGATCCATTCCTCCTTGGGACGGATCTGGTTCGCCTTGCCGGGGCGCTGGAGGGTGCGGTTGTATGCCATAACACCGTGCTCGCCGTCGAATTCTGCGCGCTCGGCAAACAGGTCAACATTGTTCTCTTTCAGATACTGATACGCCGTGTCGTCGGCGATCATGTAGACCGGGTTCGTGAGAATGCCCCGGATGGCAAAGCGGGTGAACTGCTTGCCGCGCTTCGTGACACAGCGGTGCTCCAACAGGTACTGATCGGTCTTGCTGAGAGAGCCGGTCTCCATAAACACCTCGAAGATCGTCTTGACCAGCTGGATTTCCTCCGGAATGGGTTTGAGCTTGCATGCCTTCTTCACCTTGCCGTCCACCGTCACGCTGGACAGGCTCTCCGAGGCATAGCCCGTGGGCGTTGTGCCGCCCAGCCAGCGCCCGGTCTTGGACAGCTCGTGCATATTGTCCCGGATGCGCTCGGCAATGGTCTCCCGCTCCAGCTGGGAGAACACGGACGCAATGTACATCATGGCGCGGCCCATGGGCGAGGACGTGTCAAACTGCTCACGGATGGAGATGAAGTCAATGTGCCGGTCACCCAAATCCTCGATGAGCTTGGCAAAGTCGCCGATGTTGCGGCTGATACGGTCGAGGCGGTAGACCACGATGGCGGCAAAGGCGATCTTCTGGGAGTCCTTCATCATTTTCTTGAACTGCGGGCGCTCCAGATTGCCGCCGGAAAAGCCCTCGTCCTCGTAGACCAGCACGTTTTCCGCCGCTTTCTCGCCAAAGTGCATGGCGATGTACTGGCGGCAAAGCTCGATCTGATTCTCGATGCTCTCGCCCTTGCCGGTGAATTTGGATTTGCGGGAGTAGATGACGTATTGCTTCGGCGTATCTTTCGTTTTCATGGCGGCACCTCGCATGATGTTACACTGACAGGTGTTATGGATCTATTATATCGGCTCGGAATCCGTTTGATGAAAAGACGCTCCAAGGGAAAATCATGAAAGCGTTCTCTGAAAATTCTTATCATTCTTTATCCTTCAGGTTCAGAAGGCCGTGCGTTCGCGCCGCGCGGCTCAAACGGAAGGCTGAAAGCGGACGCCTTTTGTTTTCTTCCACGCTTTTTTCAGTGATTTTGAATATATTTCGCATTTTTTTATGCTTTCGATATTTTTCGCATAAAAAATCTACATTTTATCAATAGGCACGCCCGCTTCTCATGTGTTATCCTTTGTACAGAGGAAATAAAGGAAGTCTCAGCCCAAACCGGCTGGGTTTATTTTATTTCCTGTATTTTTTTCTGTGAGAGGAGGAGTGTAGAAGCGTTGGAAACTGGCACTGTCCGTCACCGCCGGGACATTGTTCGGCGGTTTGATGTGGAGGATCAGGCGAGTCAGCACATCCACTTCAGTGATCCTTTTGGGGGGATCATGCACAAGTTGCCACTCCTTATTTAGACGAGACCACCGCGTGAAAAGCGGCGCCGCAGCCGCCAAAATTGCAAAATGGAGGAAATGTCACATCATGAAATCAATGAAAAAACATCTATCCCGCGCGACCAGTCTCTTCCTGTCATCTGTCATGCTGTTCGGCACGATGACGACGGGTGTTTTCGCCGCTGAAAACGGCGCATCGAAAAACACCTCCGCCGACAAGTTCACACCGAAAGTCACCTATCAGGTGACCGTGACGGACGCCGAGCGTGCAAAGATCCACGCTGCCGTTGATAATCTCAGCGGTTACGTCGGCGACATGGTCGTCGGCGATAAGAGCTACGATCCCAACACCCTGATCGGCGGCCTTGCCACCGGCTCCAGCTACAACTCCATCTCCTACGGTTCAAAAAATGCTGGCAGTGTGCCCAGCCAGTACCCGTTCACCGTTCCCAGCACTGAGAAAAACAACAATGAAGGCGACAGAAAAACCGCGAAGTTTGCCTGGGTCAAGGAGCTTGCCGAGAACCTCGGTCTCGAGGTCGTGCAGCGTCAGGACGACAAGTATGTTTATGTTGAGATTGGCGATCCCGACGCGCCTGAAATGGTCATGGCGCTCAGCCATCTCGACTCCCCCACTCAGTCCAACAACCCCGAGGGCAACCTGAAGCGCTGGGTCAACTCCAAGGGTGAACTGGATCCCACCGCTTACCATACCCCGTACGTCAAGGACGGCTGGCTCTACGGCGCAGGCGTTCAGGACGACAGCGGCCCGACCCTTGCCACGCTCTTTGCTGCCAAGGCGCTGATGGATTCCGGCGTGAAGTTTGACCGCCGCATCCGCATCGTCATGGGCGCTTACGAGGACAGCAACCCCGGCGTCCCCTCCGTCGAGGATACTCTGAAGTACATGGATATCCCCTACTATACCGGCAACCCCGGTTTCTATGACAACTGGTGCTACAAGTCTCTCAACCGCGAGGAGACCCCCATCGCGGCCTACACCTCTGACTCCCGCTTCCCCGTGGTCGTCGGCAACACGAGAGCTTGGACGCCCAACATTGAAGCAGACCTTTCCGCCGACAGCGGCAAGGCGTTCAGCCTGCTGACCGCCAGTGCCGGCGTGACGCTGCGCGAAGGCGACGACACCCTCAAGGACATCGTCCACGGCAGCACCTCTCAGATCGCGTCCCGCGCCGTCTTCACGCTTGACGTGAGCAAGGCGAGTGAGGCCGAGATCTCCGCGTTCATCGACTCCGTGAAGGCCGCTGCGACCGCGCGCGGCTGGCTGCCCACCGCCAAGGGAACGACCCCCAAGGTCCAGTGCACCAGCAAGGACGGCGTTCTGACCCTCGAGATCAACACCGACGTTGCAATGGAAATGCCCATGCCGCAGTACAGCAAGAATGCTGTCGTTTGGGGCATGTACCTGCTGAACGAAGCGCTCCCCGCCGATTCCAAGCTCAAGAGCGCTGCTGCCGGTCTCTCTGACCTGTTCTTCCGCAACTGCGAAGAGGGCGAGTCTTACATCGGTAAGAACCTGGGCATCCCCAGCAAGCTCCTCCGCGACCCCGACAACGGCGTTGCCTATATGACCTTCGCGCCCATGGGCGGCATCAAGGGCAGCTATGAGCTCGCCAGCTTCTATGCCGACGGCAAGCTCTCCATCCCGATGTATGTCAGAAGCCTGCACATCAACAAGGCCAACTACGACACTGCCTGCAGTGCTGTGATCGCGGCATTCGAGAAGAAGGGCCTCACGCTCGACGGCGCTCCCACCAAGTTCTCCGACCCCACGCTGTACCTGTCTCACGACAACCTGCTGACCGCGCTGCAGTATGCCAGCTACCGTGCCAGCATCGAGTATGATCCCTCCGAGTTTGACGGCCCCGCCGACCTGATGGATGTCACCTATCCCGTTGGCACGACCGGCGGCACGCTCGCCTCGAACTTCCGCAACAAGATGACCGCCTTCGGCGCTGTCCTCCCGGGCAACGAGCGTTGGTGGCACTCCGCCAACGAGCGCATCGGCGTTGACGCGATCATCCAGATGACCAAGATGATGGCCGACGGTATGCTCGAAATGGCACGCTACTCCGGCGATGCGGGCGCACAGCTCATGTGGGCCGACATTGACGGCCTGAACGCTGACCGCGCTGACCTCGACCTGCTCGATGTCACCGTCGGCACCTACAAGGACGCCAGCGGCAAGATCAGCTCTTCCCTGCTGAACAACGAGACGCTCCTCGGCGCGACCAACTTCTCGATCGATATGTGGGCTGACCGCGGCAACGGCTCCAAGACCGCCGCTCAGTACGCTGCCGGTCACGGCAAGAATGGCGTTTATCTGCCGCTCGACGACGAGGACTTCCTCGCCAACACCTTCGTTCTCCCCATGCGCCTTGAGTTCAAGTATGCCCGTCCCGCCGGCATGAGCAATGCCGATTGGAACAAGCTCACCTCCGGCGAGCTGAGCGGCTTCAGCTTCTACCTGCTCAAGGACGGCAAGCCCGTTGCGCTGACCGTTCCCGAGGGTCAGACTGCCAGTAAGTATTACTCCGTCCGCGTGGACAAGAACGATCTCAACACGGTCTACGTCGCTGTTAACCTGGCGATCGTGGACGGCGAGTACACCGGCGTTTCCACCGTTCTGGCCGACTCCAGAACGGACCTGTTCAAGCTGAATGACGAGTGGCTCAAGACCCACAAGAATCCGTTCCCCGAGCGCGGCGCAGTGGAAAAGCGCGGCTTCTTCCTCTTCGGCGACGGCTCCAAGAACGCCTGCTTCGAGTCCCCCGATGCCATCTACGTTACGGCGAACAAGTTCCTCGACGTGCAGAATAGCGACTTCTACTTTGACGCTGTGAAGTGGGCGGTTGAACAGGAGATCACCACCGGCACCTCCGCCACCACCTTCTCCCCCAGCGCCAACTGCAACCGCGCTCAGGCTGTGACCTTCCTGTGGCGTGCCAAGGGCAGCCCCGCTCCCACGACCACCACGACCGCCTTTGCCGATGTTGCCCCCGGCAGCTACTATTATAACGCGGTCCTGTGGGCAGTCGAGAACGGTGTGACCACCGGTACCTCTGCCACGACCTTCAGCCCGAATGCGCCCTGCACGCGCGGCCAGATCGTCACCTTCCTGCAGCGTTCCCTGAACGAGACTGCCAAGGAGACGAACAATCCGTTTACCGACGTTGCCCCCAATGCGTTCTATGCGAACGCGGTTCTGTGGGCCGTTGCAAACGATGTGACGAAGGGCACCTCTGCCACGACGTTCAGCCCGAACGCGAACTGCACGCGCGGCCAGATCGTTACCTTCCTCTATCGCGCCTATCTGTAACCACCGTTAAAAAGGAAGGCGAGGGATCATCCCTCGCCTTCCTTTTATTTGTTTCGGTTCTGTACCGTCTCACCGGCAATTCGTGACCGTTAAATCCAACCCCGTGTAAAACTCAGGCCCGGCAGCTCCTCTCCCCGCGTATTCTTCACTTGCGTACATAGATTTGCGGTTTTCATACTCTGCATATGCATCGGAAAACGCACATAGAGTGAAGCAGAAAACGCTCCAGAAGGAAGGGCTGCCGTGGAAGTATTTCTGATCTTTCCCAAATCAAAGCAGGCACAGCAGGAGCTTGGGCAGGAGCTGGCGAAGTTCCAGTCCGAGCAGGCGCTGAAATCGATCCAGAAACTGCCCTGCTCCACGGAGCAGAAGCTGGAACTGGTAGACGCCGCCGTGAAACACCTGAAAGCGCACCAATAATACATAGCAAACGAGCAGACCGGCATTGAACGCCGGTCTGCCCGTTTTGCATATGGATCGCTATTGTTCTTCTTTCAGAAGTCTCTTAAACAGCGTGGGATAATTGCTTGCGCCGTGGGCGATATGGTAGACATAGACCGTCTCAGCGATCAGCCGATACACGCAGATATACTTTCCCGCAATCACATAGCGGTATCCTCCGTTTCGCAGTTCCTTGTCCTGCGGGATATGGCCAGACAGTGGAAACATTTCCAGACGGGAAAGCGTATTCAAAATCAGATTGGTAATGTTCCTTGCTGAGTTTGGCCCTACAAGGTTCATGTGGAGCTGTGCGATTTCTTCAAGCTCCCGCTGAGCGCAAGGTCAGTCACGCTGATAGATTGCCTCCAACCGTTTTCTGGATTCCTCCAACGTGTAGGCAGGTGCGCCGGAAAGCCGAGCGGCCTCTGCTGCCTCCAGCTTTGTGTGCAGCTTCAAGGTTTCCTCACGCTGCCCAGTTTTTTCATGCGCCAGATCAGAGATCATGCTGTAGTCGTTACACAGTGCAGTCAAAGATTTGATAATCATGGGTCAGCATCTCCTGAATGATTCTGTAATAATTCTATCGGAATTATCCGCAACTTTCAAGGCTATGTTTGAAATACTTCTCCCATGTGGATTTGAAAATCTGCACGTTACCCTGTTCCCATCGCTTGAACTTTTGCAGCGGGACGCCAAGCTGCGCCGCATATGCCTTCTGCGTCAAGCCGAGCCGCTGTCGTATGGCTTTGATCTGCGCTCCCTGACCCCGCAGCAGAAACAGGTTATAGTCATCCAGCAAATCCTCCAGCGGCACTTCAAACAGCTCCGCCAGCTTCTCCATATACTCCTTCGGATAAAAGTCCCGCCCTGCCTCTTCGTAATGGATGTAGGTACTGCGGTCAATACCCGCATAGTCTGCCGCGTCACGCTGACGAAGTCCTTTTTGATAACGATACCACCGCAGCTTGTCCGCAATTTCCGTGATCTCGGATGCGTCCGAAAACCGCAGATTGAACTTCTCGGCATCCAAAAACTTATGTGGAAGGACGACCGGGAACTTGAGAATTTGAAGCGGCGCAACTTTTAACGTACCTGCAACATTCGCAGCCAATACATAGCTGCGGACTTTCAAGCGGCAGAACATAGACCATTTTGCCCCAAAAGGTTCATGGTTTTCCACCTCAACCGCTGTTTGTTCTGTTACGATAGCATAGCTTTTGCAATGGTTCCACCAGTATTCAAGGATACAAATAGGTCAGCAATTAAGCAAGCTGGATGGATAATCAGAATAGTAAAATACAGCACACGCAATATTCGCGGTATTTCTTGTTTATACCTGCTGTAAAACAACCATTCTCTGAAGGTCTGTCTTTTCTTTCGCTTTTTGTAGGCACTAAGGTTAAGTTGATATCTTATTATGCCCGAAAGTAAGCTACGGAGATATAGCACGGAAAGAAAAAACTGCCAAGAATAACAAAGACCTGATCCTTAAGACTCATTTGCTACCTCTCGAATATATGACGATATTGGTATTTCATATAACTCGATGATGCTATGGTTGCCGCTACCGTGGAGAAAACATCAGAAGGAAGACCTTTAGCAAACTCTTTATAATACTTGGCTGAACTCTTCCCGTAGTATGCAAGAGCTTTTCCAGCCTCCTTTAATCCAGCCTTAAATCCTCTGTTTGCGACGACATTAAAAGTGCGGTTTACCGATTGTGTTCCGAGATTCATCAGGTGTTTTGTTCCCTTTCTTCCAGAAAATAATATACATTCTGTCCCGGCTTTGTGGAGTCGGCAAAGCATGCATCGAATTTAAATATACACATTTGTGATTATATCCCAAATTGTGCATAGCATGTAGCCAGGCATCCCACATAATCCACAGTCGAGCTTCAACAACATTTTCTACAATGATTAAATTGTAATTGTGAATCTCTGCAAATCGGGGAACATCCCACATTGTTGCACGAGATCTTTCGGCTGCGGGGTCGATTGTCAGATCACCAAAAAGCGTATTGGTTTGCTGATATTTCCTTTTCACGCCTTTGGCTAAGGAATGATTTGTACATTCAGGAGAAGTGATTAGTATATCCGTACTCTGATAACGTCGAGGGTCAACTGCTTGTATGTCGGCACAATCATGCTCCGTTTCCGGAAAATTTGTATTATGTGTTTCAATTGCCAATCGCCAATGATTCATTGCCAGTTTCACCTCAAACCCACCACCAATTTTCCGGGACAACTTCCGGACACCCTGAGATGATCCGCCGGCACCACAGAACTGATCAGTAACTGTTAGATAGCTATTTTTTCTGCTCATATTTATTCAATTAGTTAAATACTTACTGCTTCATCCAGATTCTCGATAGTTTCCTCTAAATTTCCAATCGCATATTCAATCGAACCGATAGTATCATCCATTTTTTCAGCTTTTTCAGAATCCTGTAAATTATTGGGAAGGTTATCCCGAGCGTCCTGCTCTTCTTCCATTACTTCCTCCAACTCGTTTTTATGATATCAATCCGCTCACGCAGATCTGCTATTCTTTTTCTTCTGTTTTTATTCATGGTTAAAGTTTTAGAGGTTAATGTCAAATTCCGGAGCTTTCTCGTTCGCGACAAATGCTTCTCCTTTATTATTCCAGGTTACCCGGATGCCCCGGTCATGTTGCTCGACAAATCCGACGATCTCTTTTACATAGAGAGAATCAGGGAGATAGTTGATGATTGAAACCTGGATATTGAGATCCGATTTCTTGATTGCGTTTTCAAAGTCAGAAACGCGGTACTGTTGTTCTTTTTTCTTTTTCATAGTTTTGACGTTGGGAATGGACCGGAGAAGGGGATTCGAACCCAGATAACCTTATGATAGCTGTTCGCGCGATAGCCGTTATCTTTACATTTTACGCACCTGCGATCTTCTCCGGAGGATGTCCCGGCTATGACGCTATGCCGGGACATTGTGAAAGAACTCACCGCTTTTTGTTTCCGGTGCGGCATCCGGATTCACTCAACACAGACTATATTCCTAGTTCTGTAACTATTCCGATCAGGGCGACGGCATTGGCTACATTAAACTTGTCTTTTAACTTTTCGATCCGGCTTTTGACAGCAGGTTCGGAGATACACAAAGAGTCTGCAATCTCTTTGGCTGTTTTGCCGGATTTTAATTCACGAAGAGTTTCGATATCGTGTCCTTTTAAAGCTATATTGCTGCCGCATATTTTTCCGCGACCAGAACAATCTGTCCGCTGACATGCTGAATTATAGATGTCAGGAGTGATCTGTCCATTGATGGAGTCCGGGTCTCCGTCCAGGGAACCAAACTTGCAGAAAAGCCATTGTTTAAATCCGGACTCAAAACCGGTGATCCCGAATTGTTTCCGGATAAATTCCTGGGCTTCTTTATCCTGCATATACACTTCTATAAAATTGCGTTTTTCCATACTGGGTAAATCCTGGAATAAAATACTGGTTCCGTTGTAAATAGCATACATATCCCCGTTGTGGGCAAATAGTTCCGTTCCGGAAAATATCCCGGCCGGGATGTTGGCACTCTGGCCAAAGTGTTGTACATTTGTTTCCATGATCGAAAGATTTTATCCCGCTGTGAGTCCGCCAAGATTAGCAGTGGGATTTTTGTTAGTAATTACTTGGTTATAAATTCTGCAATGGCCAGTCTGACGACATGGGCTATTTTAGTGTTCATTTCTTTTGCTTTTTCATTTAGCAAACGTTCCATTTCTGTTGGAATCAAGACATAAAGACGCTCTGTTGGACGTTCGAGTGCCAGATTCATACTTTTTGTTGTTTTTTCTTCCATATCTTTTAATTATATTTATACTGCAAACATACAAAACAAGATAATATAAATAGCGTATATTGTGTTAAAATTACTATATATGCTATCATTTTAGACTAATTATAAATAGGAAAAATGTTTAATGGTCATAAAATCAGTAAATTACTAGAAGAACGACATCTTAAGAAGAAATCGTTGATAGAATATATGCAAACATATCCATCAGGTTTAGATGCTATTATTAAAGATGGTAATCCCAGAGCAGATACATTAGAAAAGATTGCAGACTTCTTTCGACTGCCTATTGATTATTTCTTTGACCGTAACATTGAAATATCTGATCTAAGCCCATTAATTACCGGTAATGGTAATAAAATACAGCACGGAGATGGTAATATAATGATCGAAACTCAAGCGAAAGAGATCGAGCATTTGCAACAATTACTGGCAGAGAAAGAACGAACCATACAAATATTGCTAAATCAAAACAAATAAATATGTCAACAGATAATCTATCAGAGTTATCAATGTCAATTTCTCAAATTAGTGATGAGAGGGGATATTGGTTTTTTCGGAGTCAAGGTGGTGCCTATTATAGCGATTTTTTTAAATATAACTTTATTGGAATAGGTTATAATGAAATTTCAATAAAAGATCTAACTTTTGCTGATGAAAAGACGGTTAGTACTCATATAAAATCTAAATTGTCTATCAGTGGAAAAGCTGATAAATCTGGATACGCAGCTTCTCAAATGATTCGATTTGTCCATGGCCTGAAAAAAGAGATGTTGTTATAGTTCCTGATCATGCTTCTCGGAGAGTAGTATACGGAATAATTACTTCTGATAGTCCTTACATGAAGAGTAAAAACTCTGAAGACAAATGTCCTTTTCAAAAACGTTGGGATGTAAATTGGACTTATCAGGAAGCAAGACATAGATTGAATCCCAAATTATTTCCAATATTTTCTTCCCGACATATCATTACAGATATTTCAAAATATGCACCATACATAGACTCAACAATATCAGATTTATATATCAAGGATGAAAAAGTACATTTTGTGATTAATATTCTGACAGACAATCCTATTCTGAGGAATGATTTTGATACATTTTGTAACTATACAAGTTTTTTTATTGATGACTTTGAGAGGTATTTTGGTGGAATTCCTGATGAAGAGCAGGAAATAAAAATAGGACTTCAATCTCGAGGACGAGTTGAAATTATTTCAAAAACTTTTAAAGGAATTTTGGGATTTGGAATATTAGTTAATGCGGTTGTAGGAGGTAATTTTGAAGTAGGTGCATGGGGGCTTGATTTTAAAATGACTAATCCAGGAATCCTTAAAACTTGGGATGAGTATCGAAATAGTAGTGCTGATAGGCAACAAAAGATTCAAGTATTTCAAAAAGTTTTAAAGAAAATGGATGTAGACACAATTCGTGATGTTGATAAATTACTTGAATTCTATAAAGCTAATACAAAGGAGAAAAACGACACAATCCAATAACAAGTCCTAAAGTAAGAATTGCGAGAATGATACTAAGCTTTGTTGTCATATTTTTATTGAAGAAAAGGATAATACTTCCAACAGTATATCTACAAAAAAGATAAGCAATACTCCATTCTATCATGAAGACTGAAGCGATGGACAATATATTGAGAATCGTTTTCATGTTGCAATACTAAGGAAAATAATGAATACGTCCAAAAATGAGTAGTTAAAACAAAATTGGTGTTGGTAATTTTAAGAATAATAACTATGGAAAATGAAAAATTAATTACAGGTGATGAGCTTAGGACAATGAATTTACCACTAAAGGCTGGGAAAGATCATTTATCAGGAAGTATGTGTATAACTAAAGACGAATTAATTTCACATTATGTTGTTGATGAAACATTATTAGAAAATATGCCGGGTAATAAATTGGTAACGCATGGACAAGTTCGGCGTAGATATAATCCTGACGACTTCATTACAGGAAATATTTTGGCATCCTTAGGATTAAAATTACGAAATGGTAAGCAACCGACTTCTGGCTCAGATTTTGTTACTAAAAAAGTAATAGAGGAAACTTATCATGTAAAAAAATCTTTATTGAAAGATTTTAAAGACAACGATTTTATTCCCTGTAGATATGTTCAAGCTCCGGGAAAAGACGTAGAATAATATAAGGTCTATAGTTTTTATTGTATAAAATAGAAATCCATTTTTTATTGATAAAATTGACAAAAACTAAAGCAATATAAATCAAAAGCTTCCAGTGACGTCAAAATTCCAGTCATCTCGACAAAAAAGAGGGTGTCCAAAAAGGCAAAATACCCCCTTGTAGAATCGGATATTTGATTTCAGTCTCCAATAGGGATACGAATAAATCGAGGGTGCCAAATACTTTTTGGACACCCTCTTTTTTGTTTAAAGTTGACAAATCTCCCCCTTAAACTACAATCCGGCCTTCATCGAAAATGAAAAATACCCGGTAGATATTTCCATGATACATAGTCCTTATTTCATAGAGGCTATCTCTGATAAATATGACGAATTTCGTACTAATTCTATTTCTGATCTGTAGAAGGTCAAGTATATAATGAACCTTTTTAGGCTCGGTCGCTGACAGGGTTTTCATGAGATTGTCATAATAATCTCCGAATGCTATTATTTCCCTTTTCATACAGCAAATATAGTGAAAGGTAAGTGCAATGACAGATGACAACTTTCCGGCAAATCACCGGTTTTTACATGCTTCCAATGCCGACGTTTTACCGCCAGATCAAAGATTTTGCTATGTAAAGGGAAAAAATGTGTTTGGGTTTTGTTTTCAGGTAAAAATTGCTTAAATTAGCCTTAATCTTCTTATCCTTAAAATCATGCGTGGGTCTTGGGTATATAATTATTATTGCGATGAGAGCTGTCATCTTCAAAAAGATGGCAAACGGTTCATGGTATTGGGGTATATTGCGGCTCCTTTGCATAAAATAGAACAGATGAAGGGGGAGCTGAAAAGCTTGCGGGTGAAATATAAGAATACACTGGAAGTGAAATGGACTTATTTGAATGAGTGGAATTATCCGTTTTATGCGAAGTTGGTAGATTGGTTTTTCAAAAAAGGAGGGATACGATTCAGGGCGATTATCGTAGATAAAAGCCGGTATATTGCCGATAAATGTGATCATGATTACAATAAATTTTACTATCTGATGTATTATCAGTTGCTTTTTCATACTTTGGATCCGGTTTGGCATTATAATATTTATTTGGATATTAAAGATAATCTCAGCTCTTACCGGACTGAAAAGCTGAAAGACATACTGAATGTCAGGATGGAGATCATTGAAAAAATTCAGCATGTGCGTTCTCATGAACTGGATTTATTACAGCTGTGTGATTTATTTATCGGAGCCATTGCCTATAATCTGAATCAGACAGAGAAAGCGTCGGAAGCTAAAGTTCGATTCATAGAAAAGTTAAAAATCCGTACCCGGACGGATCTGGAAAGTACAACTTCAAAAAGAATTTCAAAATTCAACTTGTTTAGAATTCAGATTTGATATGCCCCTTAATCTGATCAAGACATATAATTCTCTTTTGGAATTGGATGCGTTCGATGAGGAGGAACGTAATGCATCGTTAATGGGCATTTTTAAAAGGGATTTTGTCGATTCGGGAAATTATTTCAGGCAAAAGAAGGTATTACCGACATTGTCACAAGGGAAAAATACTTTATCCATTTTTTTCAATCATTTGGTTACAATGGAAGATCGCTTGCATAGGGAGAGGATCTATGACCGGAATCGGGCGGTGAGGCTACATTGGATCAAATATCATCTCGAGGAAAGACAACCTGAACACTTGCAGGTGTTTTCCGTAAAAGACAAAGTAGCCATTCGTACTTACCTTTATGATGTACAGGAATCTTATGTTATCGTTCTGGAACCCCGGGGAGACAATCGGTATTATTTACTGACTGCCTATTATCTTTTGGGAAGAAACCGGTATAAAATTGAACATAAATTGAAACGTCGGCTGGCAAAAGTATATTGAGACGAAAAGCGATAAATACATCGATTTACCGCTTTCCGATTTCCTTCCTCCTTTGGAGGATGAACTTTCTACAAATATAAAATATTTATTGAATAAAGCCAATTCTTACCACCTGAATGTGAATCTTTTATAAATAGTACGAAAAGAAGGAGTGAGGTTTGGGAAAAAAAATTATTTTTACGTATCAAATGACATGTTTTATATTTTGATATTTTAAGGAATGGGAAAGATGTCATTTTTATTTCTTCTGTTTTCATTTTTTTTCTCGGAGAGGAGTGAAGATTGAAAAACAATTGTTGTACGATCGGCATACCTTGGAGGATAATTATGAATACAGGAAGGTGGAACGGAGTTTTCAGTGGGATAAGATTGCAGGGATGATAGATTCTTTGTTGAATTTTGAAAATCAGGCTAAAGAGTTCGGAGCTTTGAGTAATTATAAAAACCGGAACGGCCGTGCTCCATTGTCGGATTCGAGTCGGAAAGACGCTTATCGGGCTATCGAAGATAAATACGGGGTGAAAAGAGATCAATCCGTTCCATTTTATAAAACAGGGAACTGGGAAGTTCCCGAACGATATGGGCGTGATGGAGCGTTAGTATCGGTCATCCGTGATAGTGCGGGTTTTTTGTTGGTGACACCTTCTTCTTTCGGTGGTGAGTGGTGGGTACCTGAAAAATATGTAGATCGTTTGGGTGGGGCCGACTTTCGGAAGTTGATATTTATCGACCGGACGAATCAAAACCTGGCTACTTTGGAGCAGGGGGATTCTACCTGGTTGGTCAGGAGTATGAACCCGATAACGACAGGATTGCATAGACCGCCCTATAAGAGAGAAACGCCTCCGGGAGTCTATGTCATTCGCCGTAAGCTGGAAGCGATGCCTTTTTTAAGGG
>ERZ857775.2830-NODE-2830-length-15546-cov-10.563682_pt1 | contig 15546 bp, 9 predicted proteins | sample MGYA00519698_ERZ857775 | MGnify/ENA primary metagenome ERZ857775 (study PRJEB31778, sample SAMEA3449363) | human gut metagenome | biome: human gut; feature: human-associated habitat; material: faeces | place: United Kingdom | collected 2010/2012 ...
AGTTATGACAAAGTTACAATCTTTTTCGCAGATAATGAAAAATAAATATCCCAATGTTTGTTCCGCTACTGATTCGTATAAACGGAACCTTCTTCATACGCACCTTGCGGCCCTCTATGCACGAAGGCTGCACAGCCCTATACACGCATCATGTATAGAGCTATGCAGCCTCTCTGCAGAAACCGGGGGGAGCAATGCTCCACCAGTCAGGTACATTTTATGCCGCAGGGTCGGGAGCCTCTCCTCCTCCACCACCTTCGTCACCACCGGAACCGCCTCCTGTGTCGGGTTTCGCGCCGACGTAAAAAGTAGCAATGGCGATTCGGGGTGTTTTCAGAAGAGTGCTTCCTGCATACTGTGTCGTGATGGTGAGGGTGTATTCGCCATCCGCCAGCCCGGCAGGAACGATGAATGTGAGTTGCGACGGGTTGTTAACCGCCAGCATATTGAGATCGACAGGTGTGGTTTGTTCTTTACTGTCGGTGATAGCGATTCCGACGGAAGAATCCGTGCCTGCAATTTTCAGCATACGGCCATTGACCGTGAACGGACGACCTGCGGTGGCGGTGGTAGGTGAAAATCCGGCAACGTACATCACGCTTTGACGTTCGCCCAATATGCTGATGGAAGTTTCCGCAATGGCCTCACGCAATTCTTTGTCTTGGGTAAAGGAGACATAGACGGAGTTTTTGTCGGGATTCCATCGTCCGCCATCAATCACTCCGCGAAGTTGTGCTACGGCATGGTAAAGACCGGTGTTGACACTATATCCGCTAAGGATGAGGTTGCCTACCACACGGTTGTAGAGCTTCACGACGTGTTCGATGGTTTCGGGGCGAAGCCCTGTATCTTCCTTATGCATCTCGTCGAGGATGTCCTGCAACGAGAGATTACCGGACGATTCGAGCTGACCGATCTTATCGTCTTTATTAGAGACGGTTACAGTGTTGTCGACTAACCATATTTTCAATACATTTTTCATGATTCATTTTATTTAGTAATTACTGTCGGTTTAATATAAGAATGACCGAATTATTTATTTTATATATATACCGACTATGATTGTAAAGTATGACTCTATTCAAACATAAAAACCATTTTCACAAAAATAGACGATACTTCTCAATTTACCAGTCTTTTCGGAACATATAATAATCTCTGACTGAATATGGAGTTTCCGTTTGTGCTGATGTAGAAATTGAGCCATCCTCCGATCCAGGGTACTTACACATGATCCATATAAGCCACGGTTCCGCCCATACTCCTTCTTTTCCATAATCCATATAAGGGATATCAGCCCCTACCACTACGTCTGTCCCACTAAGAGGAGTAAATCGTTCCATGTTCATAAACGGAGCTAGTGTAGCATTTTCAAACAATTTATTCTGTTCATCCATAGAGAGTGTCTCCAGATCCTGAAGAAAGATAGTTCCATATTTCTTTTCAGGCACTCCAGCCAAAGGGCGGATAGCGGCATCGGGTTCGTAAGGCGCTAAGATATCACCAAGAGAACTCCAAGCATAATCCAAATAATCGCCCACACGAATACCTGCTTGTTCGTCACAAAGCGCCTCTGTCGTCTCACGAGTATCGACCATTGTCAGCAATTTACCAGGCATAGCGGTCTTCAGGGCTTTTATTAACTTGGCATACGAAGTACTATTTGTGGGACTCATTCCTCCTTTACCATACCCTGCACCCTCATCCCATAGGTTGACGCCGTCTAGCTCGTAAAGATCTACTGCGGTCTGCACCTGTGCTACAAAATCATTAATCTGCATGTCTGTCAGATTCGCAAATCCAAGTCCCGTTCCACCACCCATGATGGCAAGACAGACTTTCAGACCATTCTTTTGCATGGGACGTAAATAACGAGCACGGTTTTTCAGCACATATTCCATATCCGTTGTATAGGTTAATCTTGCACGTCCTTCTATTTCTTTCAAGAAAGCTGTACGAACATTCAAGATATCCAATAATGGACCTTTATAAAGGGTCCTTTGTTCAAACCCCGAGCTAAAATCATTAATGTCCACGCTTATTGTAAACTGTTCCGCTATCAAAGGATTCATAACCTCCGTATCCACATAAGCTATTACCACTCCCGGTTTCTCTCCTATTACCTTCATTTTCTCTTCAACAGGATGTATTAGATAGTATATTTCTCCGAAAAGTTCTCCGGTTTCTACATCAGTAGCTTGAATAGGAAAAAGGTAAACAAAATCATGTCTAAGATATTCTCTTTTAAAGAGTAATTCCACCTTTTCCGACCGCCGTTCTCCCGCCTGTATAGTCACATTGATTTCCCGACTTCCATTTATCAACAGATTATATCCTAATCCACCGCTTTCAGGAATAGCATACTCACTACCCACAACTTTCATATTATACGCTTTACGGAATTCACTAGTAATCAACGATGGATAAGTTCCTCCATCTTCCATTTTCTCATTTTTAGCATATGTTTCTTCCATAGCAATTTTTAACGTAATATCCCTTTCAGCTGGTTTAGGAAGAACAAAACATAACGCATCTTTCTTCCCCAAATCGGTTTCAACACGTCCTTCCAAATCAGGATCACCTATTTTGAGTTGTACAATTTTACTTTCCGGACAGGCTTCGCTATTCAAGTATCCCCTACTGTCGACAGTTTCTATCCCTTCAGTCGACTTTCCGTGTGTAACATCAGGATTAATTAATACAGCGTCCTCCTGGCAAGCTGTAAACACACGTAACAGCATAGTTACAGCACACATATATGGTATTATTCTTTTCATCATTTACCTCCTCCTTAACTTATTGTTCATTATTAATCTTTGGCACTTCAATTCCACTTGGCCATAGCTCCGCATCCGTTTTACTATAAGCTTCAGTGTGATTACTACCTTTCCAATAAGGAACTACTTTCGCATTGTTCCCGTGTCCTGTACGATCCACCACTTCCAAGCCTGTTCCTTCATCAAATTTCCAATAAGCACACAAAGTAGGTTCGGCAGCCGGATTGGGAATATCATACATATTCTGATAAATCTGCTCTTGCGTACGAGCTACGCTCCAAATACGAGCTTCACAAACCTCACCGTCGAATTGACGACTTATATCGTGTGATTCACCATAGGAACGACCAAAATAGAAATTAAAATCACCTCCATTTCCAAATTCATCATCAGGTGCTTTATCTCCTAAACTTATGCTAGTCAGATCACTCTTACCATGACCGGTACTAATACTTTGCAACTGTCCGTTTACATAGAAAGCAATAGTAGTAGCGGCCAAATCCCATGTCAAAGCAACATGATACCATTCACCCGCCAACAACAGTTTTTGCTTACTGGCTTCAGGAAACTTTCCGTATGGGCTCTGCACCTGTAGTTGTTGATTGGGGAAACTTGCATCACCAATACGCATCAGATAATATTGTTCGATACCCATAATAGAAGATATTTCTTTTTGGAAACTATTCACACGAATAATGGCTTCCATCGTAATGGCATTCAGATTATTCACCACATCCGCTGTCGGACTTCCTTTATCAAATCCGGGAACGGTGACGTAGACATTCTTTAAGTTTATGGCTGTTGTTATAGCGCTGGAACGACGTACCAGATAATACATCGTACGTGAACCGTCCATCACTCCCACTCCTTCGGCTCCACTGATGGAAAGCGGACAGAGATAAGTAGCGTCAATCTCCAATTCATCGAGTTTTAAGAATTTGATACTGACTTCGTCAGACGTTATTTTTCCGGCAGGAATGGTAACGGACTCCTGCGATAATTGATAATGTTCGGCAGACAACATTTCATAATGCGTGTCGTTCTTCGCATTATATATGGCAATCAATGAAGGGTCTACCTTGAGATTCACCTTTACATCATCGCCCGAAGGATACGACAGTTTCACTGTAAACGTTTTCGTCTGGTTCGTCACCTTACGGTTGAAAGTGAACGTTTCCGCATTTTTAGTAGCAGCCACATTCAAGTATGCCGAATTGTCAAACGGTGAATGGTCGCTATAATCGGTATTGTCGCAGGCAACCGGCAAAAGCAGGAGGGTTGCGGCTGCAAGGCACTGATAAAGTTTATGTATTCTCATAGTTTACTTAGTTTAATGAACCGAAGCGGGATTCAAAAATTGAATGCCTCCACGAGTCTGTTTATAAATAATATCAGCATCGTAATAATCGTCCGAAATATTGTAAATGGCAATGCCTCCCAACGGCGTCTCCATATGGAGGGCACTGTGAGCAGCTCCTGCAATGGCAGAACGGGTCACTCCATTATAATCAGTCAACGAGCCTTCGGGAGTGACAGCCAACAGCAGATGTCCGGGAGCAGTTTTGCCATATCCAGTGGCCAAAAGAACTTCCGTTTCAATGTCGTATTCGTCGGTAGCCGCCGAAATATCCAACACGAAATAGCTGAAAAGGCTACGTTGCGCTTCCGGCAACAGGGAAGGAGTTCCCTCGAAGACAAGCAAGCACGGTGTTTGTCCCAGTGCGTCAGTCAGCGATTTCAACGTTGCCGCATCTACCGCAGCAGAAGAAGCAAGCGTAATTCCGTCAAATGTTCCTGCCCGTACGGCTTCAGCAGCAGAAGCGATGGCGGCATTCAGTTTGTCTCCCATTGTGCAATCCACATAATAAAGCACTCTCGTTCCGTAATCGGCACGTACCATTGCCATGTCTTCCCGGTCAAAATCAGTCAGTCGGTCGGCATTACGCATGGATACGATATCAATACTGTCCGGCAAGGAACGGAGAAAAAACTTTTCACTGGTAGCATTGTCCGGAGCATTGTCAAGCCGGGCATAAACCACAGCATGCTTCGTTGCTTTATAAGCCCGAAGGTTCTGCGTATAAACGGCATATTGTTCCGGGTTCTGCTCCTTTGCTCCGTTGACATCCGTCTCATGAATCTCCATTTCCGTCCAATCGTCACAGGAAGTGGTCGCAGTCAACAGGAAAGCGGTCAGCAGACATACATTGAATATTGATTTATATTTCATAATCTTATGGATTAAAAAAGGTTCTTGTAAAGAGCTATTAGTTATTCTCAACCGAATGGTCTTTCGCGTCCCACCAAAGAGGCGTACCCGCAGCGTCAGTACCACCCAACATCTGTACGGCTTTGGCTATATTAGCACCGTTAGAGTTGTATTCGTCTGCCGGATAAGGCAAGCGACGGGGACCGATAGCGACATTCACGCTATTGTTGGGATCTTTATTCTCTACGGCAGGAAGCAACCTCGGATAACCGGTACGACGATGTTCCGCCCATGCTTCCAAACCTAGCGGGAAGATGGCAATCCATTTTTGCGTGATGATGCGTTCCAGATTCCTCTCGAAGATTTCCGTTCCCGAACCCTGTTCCCAAGCAATCGTAATCTCGCTCACTGCATCCGCACTATAAGCATCCATCGGGTCTACGTACTTCACCGGCTTCTTTTCCGCATCCTTCACATATTTATCGGCTCCTTTAGCCCCGCGTTCATCGAACGAGAGAGCGATGGCTTTCTCATACAACGCCTGCGGCTCTCCGCCCATATTCCAACCGCGCAACGCACCTTCGGCACGAAGGAAAGTCACTTCAGCGGCATTCATCCAGAGGTAAGGATCGGTACTGCTGATGATTTGTTTGGAATACAAATTAATCATGTCGTCTTTCTTCTCGGTGAAGATACCGATACGCACACCATAAAAATCGTTCACTTCCTGTTTCTCACCACCCACTTCTACGGTATTGGTGCCTTTCACAAACATAACGTCCAAACGGGGATCTTCATATCCCTTCATCACGGAAACCATATCGGCACTGATGCGATAATCACTCCAATTGTTGAACAACAGTTCGGAACGGTTCTCCGCCACATGAAGCATGGCATTATCTTCATTCGCTTCGATCACTCCCGCCGCTACGGCATTTTCTGCAATACGCTGCGCCTCCGTAGGGTTCACATAACTCATGCGCATCGCTATGCGAAGCTGCATGGAATGAAGGAATTTGCGCCATTTGGAGATGTTACCGTAATACAGATCCTCCAATTTACGGAACGCTTCGGAAGAAAGGTCTTTATTCTCTTCCAACACTTTATCGGCCTCTTCCAGCTCCTTCAACATCTGCGTATATACCTGTTCCTGCGAATCGTATGGAACGGACAGGTTCTCTCCCAGATTGTCATTACTCAACATCTGCGAGTAAGGGATAGGTCCGTAAATATCCGTCACACGGTGCATGACGCAGACACGCAAGATTTTACCCAAAGCCAGAGCTACCGGATCATCCGTCACGCTCAACATCTTGAGGTATTGGGGATAAAGGTCGGTGATAGGATCGGCAAACGGGGATTTCAGCCATCCCTGTTCGGGGTTGAATGTAGAGAACTTCATTACCCATGTATCTACGATACCTTCCATATAGCCTCCGTAAGCACCGCCCACCATAGCATCCATAAACTGGTACAAATGCTCGCGCGTCGGACTGACAAGTCCTTGCATCACTCTCAACGTTGCGCCGACGATATGATTTTCGCGTTGCATTTCACTATCATCCGCTTCATACATCTTGCGGTTTATATCGCTGTCGAAACAACCGGACAAGGGTAACAGCAAGAGCACCGAAAGAATGATTCTCTGAAGGTAATATATTCGTTTCATGTTCGTCATAATATTTAGAAGTTAATCTTAACGTTGAATCCTATGTTCCGGGTGCTCGGCATCATGAAATAGTCGATTCCCTGATAATAGTTGTTGGTAGTAGCCACTGCTTCCGGATCGAAAGGAGCCTTGCAATAGATCATCCACAGATTACGTCCCACAAGGGAAACGTTAATGTCGCATACATTGCCCAGCCAACGACGGGGAATGGTATAGCCTATATGCGCTTCTTGCAGGCGTACGTTCGTCGCACTGTACGTATAATAGGTAGGAAGTCCGCTCTGCGAAGCCACTACGGAATAGAAACTCTGCGGGTTCACCTGACTACGGCCATTTACCCATGCGCCTCCGGCATCACGTGCGGCAGCCGATGTCTCGGACACTCCGTACAGATCGAGATAAGCTTGGGTAGCGGAGTAAACGATACCTCCCAGACGGGCGGTAACCAAGAATCCGGCATTGATTCCCTTATAAGTGAAGCTATTGTTCCAGGCAAGATTGGCCTTTGGAAGCACACTTCCCAACTTAATGTCACCTGCGTTATCAACAGCCGTCACATTGCCGTCATCATCAATCAGCACATTACCGTTAATGTCACGTTTCAAGTCGGCGTGTGTATAAAGATCACCCAGCGTGCCGCCTTCTTTCAGAATAAACTTCGCTTTACCGAAACCACGTCCTTCGTTGGTTTTCAGTTCCAGCTTGTCAACGTTATAGATGACTCCGGTTTCCGGATGCACATAATTGCGCACCAATTCTACGATCTCATTCTTATTGGTAGAATAAGTAAAGCTGGTATCCCAACCAAAATCTCCCCAGCGATGATTATAAGCCAACATGGCTTCAAAACCGTAGTTACGTACATATCCGGTCTGCACATAGAGTTTGTCGTAACGCGCGGATACGGGAAGTTCGGGATCGAACGTCTGGTTGTACGTATTGGCATAATAGAACGAACCGCTCAACTTGAAATCTTTGAAAAGCGTAGCATCCAGACCGATTTCCCAAGAATCGGTACGTTCGGGATACAGTTTGCCGATAGGGAAGTTCTTTTGAGATTTCCAGTCCATGTTAGTCGCATCATACGAGTAGGTAGGATAAGTAAGGAAACGGGGATAAGGATTACCTACGGAACTGAACGAACCGCGCACTTTCAGATAATCCACCCATTCCGGCATTTTTACCATTTCCGAAATGACGGCCGACAAGCCGACTGACGGATAGAAGAAGGAAGCCTGCGGAGAATGTGTCAACTGCGAAGCCCAGTCGTTACGTCCCGTCAAAGTGAGGTAAAGCATACTCTTCCAACCAATCTCCGCACTGGCAAAGATAGATTCCGTCGCTTCACGCCAACCGGTCTGTGTGGCACGCTTCTTGGCATTATCCAAATCGTATACATTGAAAAGATTGGGAATTCCCGTTTCACGTATCGGGCCTGCATATCCCAGCTCTTTGCTGGTGATACCGCTATAACTGGCTCCGATATTGGCAACAATCGTAAAGTCCTGAATACGTTTGTTGACATTGATCAATACATCGGCGTATGTCTGCGAATTTTGTCCGTTGTTCACGGTGTAATGCCCTTGCGTGCTACCATCGGTCAACGTCGTGCTAGTGCTTGCATACAGCTTGCCTTCATATTCGCTGTGGGTATTGTCGATGCGGACACGGCCTGCCACATTCAACCAGTCCAGAATCTGATAACTCAAACCCGCCGAAGCCATATAACGCTTCTTATTGTTGAGACGAAGATTACGGTAAGCAATCCAATAAGGATTCTGCATACGTAAATCTCCCTCGCCCTGCGGCCAGAACTGTACACTGATTTTGCGCGCCTCATCCCAACGCTCGAAGTTCTTGATTACAGAGAAATCATCTCCACGAGGAAAAAGATAGGCAGAAACCAACGGATTGGAATACTGTCCCTGATTGGTCATATTCCGGTCGTTCTGAAGGATGTAGCTGGCACTGACATCCAGTTTCATTTTATCATTCAGAAAACTTGTCGTATTGCGGAAAGTAAAGTTATACCGATTATACCTATTGTTGGGTACCATACCTGCTGAATTGACAGTAGCTACCGAAAAGAAAGTCTGATTCTTGTCCGTTCCCGTAGATAAAGTCACAGAATTGGAATACACCGCGCCGGTATCGAAGAAATCACTCGGTTCATATCCGGTCTGTGCGGCCGCATTCAACTTCGGTCCCCAGCTATAAATACTTGAATTACCGACTTTACCGTTGCTCCCGGTTCCGTAGCGTCCTTGAAAATCCGGCATTTTGAAAGGCTTCAACCATTCAATGCCACTGGAGACACCGACCTGCAATTTCCCTACGTGTCCCTTTTTAGTGGTAATCACAATCGCTCCATTGGCGGCATTACTACCATACATGGCAGCTGCGGCAGCTCCCGTAAGTACGGAGATACTCTCGATATCTTCGGGATTGATGTCGGCAATGGCTTCGGTAGCTCCTTTCGAACCAAATTCCGTATCGCCTCCGCCTCCGAAATTGTACATCGGAATACCGTCGATGACATACAAAGCATTGCTGCTCTGCTCGATGGACTTCGTACCACGCATCACTACCCTGCTTGCTCCTCCCACACCGGAAGAACTGGTATTGATAGTAACACCCGCTACTTTACCATTCAGGCTGTTTACAAAGTTGGCGTCTTTAATTTGAGTCAGTTCGTCGGATTTCACCTGCTGCACATTGTAGCTCAATGCCTTTTGCTCACGCTTGATACCCAATGCTGTCACTACGACTTCATTCAATAGTTTCGTATCCGAAGCGAGTTGCACGCTGTACTTGTTCGCTCCACCCACTTTCAATGTTTTCGGAGTATAGCCTACGTAAGAAATACTCAACGTACTGCCTACCGGAGCTTCCAGCGAGAAGTTTCCGTCCATATCGGTGATAGCTCCTATGCTCGTTCCTTCCACCAGCACATTCACACCGATGAGCGGTTCTCCCTGTTCATCCAGCACCTGCCCTGTGATACGTTTGGCAGACACTTGCTCCACTTCTTTCTTTTCTTGCGGAACAATGATGACATATTTGCCTTTCAACTGATAAGTATATCCTGTTCCTTTCAGGATTTCGGTGAGAGAGTTCTCCAATGTCGCTTTTTCCAGAGCCAGACTGATGGAGGGTTTGTTTTTCAACTGCGATTCGTTGTAGCCGACAGAAAGTTTCGTCTGCTTTTCCACTTCTTTTAGCGCCTCAATGACCGATATGTTTTTCTTATGGATCGTAATCCGGGCACTGCTGTTTTGAGCAAAAGTGGGGATAGAAAGGAGCAGACAGCACAAAAAAAGCATAAATACTCGGCTGATTGTCTGCTTATTGGCTATAAATTCATAATTTTGCTGCATCTTCTTAGTATTAGTTTATACAGATAAAGTTAGATTCTCGAATTTAGTAGCGTTTGTGTAACGCTAATAGTAAGAATTTCGATTTCACATCCGGGGGAAGGTTGCAGCTTCTCCCGGATATTTTTTCCGCATAGGCTTCTCGTATATTTTAAGGTTAATAATCGGTGTTATTCAAATAGTCCGGTAGCGGGAACGTTATTTATGACGTACCGCCAGATAACATTTGTCGCCCACTATCTTATAATCCAGATTACCCGTCACACGGGCAATAATATCCATCACTTCTTCTATGGAAGCGTTCTGCCCGAAAGTCAGGTTAAAACGGTCACTTTTCAGGCTGTGAAAGCTATACACGAATGTATAAGGATATTTGCGTTCGAGACGGGTGAAGATCTCTTCCATCGTCATACTGCGAAAAACAATCTCACCGCGTTGCCAGGCTGTGACATCCTGCATATCCGGATAAGTCACACTACCCAAGCGGGTGTGTTTATTATAAGCCAACTGTTCGTTGGGTTTCAGTATCTCTTGCTCTTTCAATCCGTTGTACTCCACCAAGACTTTTCCTGAAATCAACGTTGCCGTTACATCCTCCTCTTCGGGATAAGCCGTCACATTGAATTCCGTTCCCAATGCCGTGACTTGGAAATCTGCCGACTTTACGATAAACGGATGTGCTTCGTCACGTCTCACCTTGAAGTTGGCTTCTCCCACCAGATAGACACAACGACTGTCTCCCGTAAACTGTTGAGGATAAAGCAAGGTACTTTCTGAATTGATCATCACTTGCGTGCCGTCCGGTAAAGTAATATTCCGCATCCCGGTAGTAGGTATATAAGCCTGCAACAAGTCCGGCGCCTGTCTGTTCTGTAAAGCCAGATAAATAGAGCCAGCGGATACAGCAATCAGCAAAGCTGCCGCTATCTTCCAGATGAACAGCCGTGTATGTAAGGTATGTACTTTTTGTCTCGTCTTTATTCCGGTAAGCTCTTTCATTCGTTCCAACGAATGTTGGTAATTGGGAGTAGTTGCGGATTCGGTAGCTTCCCAAAGCTGACTCAATTCGGAATCCTTTTCATCGGCACGTTCTTCATCTATAAGCCATACACGAAAATCCCGGTCGACTTCCGCCGGATAGTCATGCTTGATATAACGGTCTATAACGTCACGAATATAATTCTTCATAAGGTGATATTTATTGTTTCTAAGAAACGTTTACATAATTACCACCATTCAGAAAGAGAAACTACGGAAAGAACCGGAAGAGAATAACAAACATTAACACTTTACGAAGTTCGGTCAATGTTTTGTAGATGTGGTCTTCTACTGTGCGCAGAGGGATTTGCAGTTTCTCCGCTATTTCTTTGTGAGACAAACCTTCAAACCGGCTCATCTCAAATATTTGCCTGCGTTTGGGAGGCAATTGGTCGAGTGCCATCTTGACGAGGAGGAGCACTTCTTTATAATAGAGATTTTCGAGCAATGAAGTATCTTCATCACACAAATCACCTATCAACTGCGCTTTCATTATCTTATCTTCATATTCCTGTTCCACCTTCTGATGTTTGAAAAGGTTGAAGATTTCATTTCGGGTAACGGTATAAAGATAGCTCGTCATGGTTTCTTGCTCCTGCCAAAGTTCAGGACGTGTCCATAACTTAAGAAATATATTCTGAGCGATGTCTTCCGCATCTTCCTCCGATTTGGTCAACAACTTCGCAAAGTTCTTGACACGAGGATAGTTAGCCGCGTAAAACCGTTCAAAACGAACATCCAAGTCTTCTACTTTTTCACTCATCTATTCTGCTTTTTATAATGAAAGCCGGACAAATATAGCCAATTTTAATTTCAGACAAACGAATGTCAGTAAAAAAACATCCCGCCTTTCAGTTCATTTGAACTAAAAAGGCGGGATAAAATCAAAAACAGGAAAGTCCTGTCTTATTCTTCGTCCATCAGGATTTCCAAAATCTGGCAAGCAGCTTTCGCCACCGGAGTACCCGGACCGAAGATAGCAGCCACCCCTGCTTTATACAAGAAATCATAATCCTGTGCAGGAATAACGCCACCGGCAATCACTACGATATCTTCGCGACCCAGCTTCTTTAATTCCTCAATAATCTGCGGAACCAATGTCTTATGTCCGGCAGCCAACGAAGAAACACCGACTACATGAACATCGTTTTCAACAGCTTCACGTGCAGCTTCCGCCGGTGTCTGGAACAACGGTCCCATATCCACGTCAAAACCGCAGTCGGCATAACCGGTCGCTACCACTTTGGCACCACGGTCGTGACCGTCCTGTCCCATCTTCGCAATCATGATACGGGGTTGACGCCCCTCTTTCTTCGCAAACTTCTCAGCCAGTTCACAAGCACGCTTGAAGTCGCTGTCGTTTTTACTTTCTGATGAATACACGCCTGATATAGTTCTAATTATTGCTTTATAACGTCCTACGACCTGTTCGCAAGCAGATGAAATCTCGCCCAATGTGGCACGGACGCGCGCTGCCTCCACTGCCAGTTCCAGCAAGTTACCCTTACCGGTCTTCACACACTCGGTAATAGCTGCCAACGCTTTATCCACCTCAGCCTGGTTACGTCCCTCTTTCAGACGTTTCAGGTTTTCGATCTGTTCAAGACGAACCGCCGTATTATCAATTTCAAGAATATCGATCGGAGCTTCTTTGTCCAAACGATACTTGTTCACACCGACAATCGTCTGCTGACCACTGTCGATACGAGCTTGTGTACGTGCAGCGGCCTCTTCGATACGCATCTTAGGAATACCTGTTTCGATAGCTTTTGCCATGCCACCCAGTTTTTCAATCTCCTGAATATGCTCCCAAGCCTTATGCGCCAACTCATTCGTCAGAGTCTCTACATAATAAGAACCGCCCCACGGGTCAACATTCTTGCAAATGTATGTTTCTTCCTGAATGTAGATCTGAGTGTTACGGGCAATACGTGCGGAGAAGTCCGTCGGAAGTGCGATAGCCTCATCCAACGCATTGGTATGCAAAGACTGTGTATGTCCCAAAGCGGCAGCCATCGCTTCGATACAAGTACGTCCTACGTTATTGAACGGATCCTGTTCGGTCAATGACCAACCGGAAGTCTGTGAGTGGGTACGCAGTGCCAATGATTTCGGATTCTTCGGGTTAAACTGTTTCACAATCTTCGCCCACAACATACGCGCGGCACGCATCTTGGCAATTTCCATGAAATGGTTCGTTCCAATCGCCCAGAAGAAAGACAGACGCGGAGCAAATGCATCGATATCAATACCGGCGGCAGTTCCGGCACGAAGATATTCAAGACCGTCGGCAAGCGTATAAGCCAACTCGATATCGGCGGTAGCACCTGCCTCCTGCATATGGTAACCGGAAATGGAGATGGAGTTGAACTTAGGCATCTTCTGCGAAGTATACTCAAAGATGTCGGAAATAATTTTCATTGAGAATGCAGGCGGATAAATATAGGTATTACGCACCATGAATTCTTTCAGGATATCATTTTGGATAGTACCTGCCATTTCTTCCAATTTCGCACCTTGCTCCAGACCGGCATTGATGTAGAATGCCATAACCGGAAGCACCGCCCCGTTCATTGTCATGGATACGGACATCTTGTTCAAAGGAATACCGTCGAACAGGACCTTCATGTTTTCCAAAGAACAGATAGATACACCCGCTTTACCTACGTCACCTACCACACGTTCGTGATCGGGGTCGTAGCCGCGATGCGTAGCCAAGTCGAATGCAACCGACAACCCCTTCTGACCGGAAGCCAGGTTACGGCGATAGAAAGCATTTGATTCTTCGGCAGTGGAGAATCCGGCGTATTGACGGATCGTCCAAGGACGCAGAGTGTACATTACCGAGTACGGACCACGCAGGTACGGAGGAAGTCCGGCAGCATAGCCGAGATGTTCCATTCCTTCAAGGTCTTCTTTTGTATAAACAGGCTTCACTTCGATGTGTTCCGGTGTTTTCCAATCAGCGGAGATACCGTTAGCCTTTTGCCATTCAGCACCGTTAGCAGGCTGAAATGCGGCATATATATCAATGTTTTTAAAATCTTTTCTCATCTTACTTCAATAGTTTGGCGTTAAACTCTTTCAAGGTATCCAGCACATTGACACGGACATGGATAAAGTACTCAATACCTGCGGCTTTCAATGTATCGGCGCATTCCGGATTACCGGCGACGATAAACATAGCACGACCATTCAAAGCTTTGAAAGCGGGAATTGCATATTCCGCATATTCATCATCACTGGAACAAAGCACCACGATATCCGCCTTAGCAGCCATAGCCGCCTCTATTCCTGCCTCAACCGTTTCGAAGCCCAGATTATCAATCACTTCATAACCGGCACAAGCCAAGAAGTTGCAAGAGTATTGCGCACGTGCCTGACGCATTGCCAGATTACCGATAGTCAACATGAACGCTTTCGGACGTTTGCCGGACGCTTCCGTCTCAAGGCGCAAAGCCTCGAATTCGCTGGCAGCACGGTCGGATACCAAAGTAGCCACATCTTTCTCGCAAGTATGTTCTTTGCCACCGCCACAACAACATTTTGCCTCAACCGGTTTCTTGTCACCTGCTTTTTCATTAAAGTTGGGGAATTGGTTGGTGCCCAACAATACTTCACGACGCTGTGCCACCGCTTTATGACGCGCTTTATTGCTTTCGTTCACAGCAGCCTGAACTGTTCCCGCTTTCAAGGCAGCATAGAAGCCGCCGGCTTCTTCGACAGACAGGAAGAGTTCCCAAGCCTGTTTAGCGATAGAGACAGTCAGGTTTTCAATATAATAAGAACCTGCAGCCGGGTCAATCACTTTATCAAAATGAGATTCTTCCTTCAGCAGCAGTTGCTGGTTGCGTGCCAGACGTTCGGAGAATTCATCGGGGGTCTCGTATGTCTTGTCAAACGGGGTAACTGTCATTGAATCCACACCTCCCAAAGCAGCACTCATCGCTTCGGTTTGCGTACGAAGCAGATTCACGTGTGCATCAAACAAAGTGAGATTGAATGTGGAAGTTTCGGCGTGAACCGCCATTTTTGCAGCGCAACGGCATTCACCGTTAGGGCCTTTATTGTCGCAATCACGTACACATTCGGGCTTATAAGAAGCTACGATATTCGCCCAAAGCAGACGTGCGGCACGGAATTTTGCAATTTCGAGGAAGTAATTGGAGCTGATACCGAAGTTGAACTTGATTTTCTTGGCAACAATGGCAGCGGGAATACCGGCCTCCGTCAGTTGATTCATGTATTCATTACCCCAAGCCAGCGCATAACCCAACTCCTGAGAAATATAAGCTCCGGCATTGTTCAGAGATAAAGCATTTACATTCAGTACACGATAGAAAGGAAGCGGTTGGATGGCCTCAATCAAAGCTTTGCCCGTTTGCACCATATCGCCTTTTTCCTTACCGCGAGTCAACATCTTATTGAAGAAATCATAGTTGATAGAACCTCTCAGTTTCTTCACATCATAATCTTTCT
>ERZ857775.2845-NODE-2845-length-15469-cov-10.007461_pt1 | contig 15469 bp, 7 predicted proteins | sample MGYA00519698_ERZ857775 | MGnify/ENA primary metagenome ERZ857775 (study PRJEB31778, sample SAMEA3449363) | human gut metagenome | biome: human gut; feature: human-associated habitat; material: faeces | place: United Kingdom | collected 2010/2012 ...
GTGGCATGACCAGCCACGCAGCCGTTGTTGCCCGTGGTATGGGCACCTGCTGTGTTTCCGGCTGCGGCAATGACAACGATGTGAAGATCGACGAAGAGGCTAAGACCTTTGAGATCAACGGCCACAAGTTCGTTGAGGGCGATTGGATCTCGATCGATGGTTCCACCGGCAACATCTACGGCGAGCAGATCGCTACGGTTGCAGCTACCGGCAACAAGAACTTCAACCGCTTCATGGGTTGGGCAGATGCGGCTCGTCAGCTGCTGGTCATGACCAACGCCGATAACCCGCGTGACGCACAGCAGGCCGTTGACCTGGGTGCCGAGGGTATTGGCCTGTGCCGTACCGAGCACATGTTCTTCGCTGAGGACCGCATCGCTGCTGTCCGTGAGATGATCTGCGCACGTACCGTTGAGGAGCGCAAAGTCGCTCTGGCAAAGGTTGAGCCGTTCCAGGAGGCAGACTTCACCGCGATGTACCGCATCATGGGTGAGCGCCCGATGACCATTCGTTACCTGGATCCGCCTCTGCATGAGTTCCTGCCCACCAAGGCTGAGGATATCGAGGCTCTGGCAAAGGACATGGGCATGACCGCCGAAGAGCTGAACAACGTGGTTGTCAGCCTGCATGAGTTCAACCCCATGATGGGCCACCGTGGCTGCCGTCTGGCTGTCACCTACCCCGAGATCGCTGAGATGCAGACCAACGCTGTCATCAAGGCTGCTCTGAAAGTCTCCGCTGAGACCGGCAAGATGATCACCCCGCACATCATGATCCCCCTGGTGGGCGAGGTCAAGGAGCTCAAGTACGTCAAGGAGATCGTCGTGGCAACTGCCGACAAGCTGATTGCTGAGGCTGGCGTTGACATGAAGTACCAGGTTGGTACCATGATTGAGATCCCGCGTGCCGCTCTGACCGCTGGTGATATTGCGAAGGAAGCTGAGTTCTTCAGCTTCGGCACCAACGACCTGACTCAGATGACCTTTGGCTTCAGCCGTGACGACGCTGCCAAGTTCCTGGGCGCATACTACGAGAAGAAGATCTACGAGAGCGATCCGTTCCAGCACCTGGATCAGATCGGTGTCGGCAAGCTGATCAAGATGGCTGCTCACGATGGCCGTGAGACCCGTCCCGACCTGGGCCTGGGTATCTGCGGCGAGCACGGCGGCGATCCCTCCAGCGTCGAGTTCTGCCACAATGTTGGCCTGGACTACGTCAGCTGCTCTCCGTTCCGTGTGCCTATCGCACGTCTGGCTGCTGCTCAGGCTGCCATCAAGAACCCCCGCAAGTAATCGCGTGAGGGCTTGAGAAAGCACGAATAAAGCAAACAAAGCCCCCGGTTTCTGTGATAGGAAGCCGGAGGGCTTTTTACGTCTTGTTTTGTGAGCGGAAAGAAGATACAATAATAACAAGTGACTCACATCTGCGAGGTGATACCATGCTGAACATCTACTTTGGAGATATGCCGGAGGCTGTCTACAATACTTCGGTCTATTTTAACTATACCTACGAAGATGAATGGCTGACTTCTGACTTTGCCAAAGAGGTCATCAAGAAAATTGATAAGTCCGATGTCAAAGGCCCTCATGCGGTGGAAAGCCCGGTTCTGGGGGTCATCTCGCCGGAAAAACTGTCTGGCGGCACGAAAACGCTGTTGCTGATGGCAAACGACCCGGAAAAGGTATTCAATGCCTCGACTTGTGGCGATAACTGTGCACCCTTTATTCTCAAATTAGCTAAGAAAAAAGACCTGACGATCAATCTACGTCACCTGATGGATTTCGGAAAGAAAAAGTTCCCAGTAGACGTAAAAGTTCTAAACACCGGTGATGTGGTGCACAGCATGGAAGAACTGATGCCGATTGCATTTCAGTTTGTGTGAGGCGATAGGATGAAGGGAAAACATAAAATCGAAGTCCGAAGCGGACGGGTCGTTTTCACAATCGAACTGGAACGGAACATTACGATTCTGCGAGGGGACAGCGCCACCGGAAAAACAACGCTGGTAGAGATGCTGCAAGCATACGAGACCTACGGCAGACAGAGCGGCGTGACGGTGAGCTGTGATAAACCGTGCCGGGTGCTGTCGGGTGTCAACTGGGAATTGCAGTTGAATGCGACCCATGACAGCATCGTGTTTGTGGATGAAGGCAGTACCTTTGTTTCAAGCCTTGACTTTGCCCGTGCGATTCAGCATTCGGACAACTACTATGTGCTGGTCACAAGAGAAAATTTGAGCACCCTGCCGTACAGCGTAAACGCTATTCTGGAACTGAAAAAGACTACTAGCCGCTTCAAACGAACTTATAATAAGGCGTACCCGGTCTATGATTCGCTGACAGCCAGCAATGTGCAGATGGAAAGTGTCGAAAAGCTGTTGACGGAAGATGCAAATTCCGGGTATCAGCTGTTTACAAAAATCGGTGAGAAATACGGCATTGTCTGTATCTCTGCGGCAGGAAAAGATAACATCAAACAAAAGATTCTTCTGCTGAAATCCGAGAAGGTTCTGGTAATTGCGGATGGTGCGGCGTTTGGCCCGCAGATGAACGACATTTATCGCCTGATGCAGGAGGACAACGCAAAGTTCGGCTTGTACCTGCCGGAATCGCTGGAATGGCTGCTTCTGAAAGCGGATTTGCTCGGACAGCCGGACGTTCTTGAAATTCTGGAACATCCGGCAGATTTCATCGAGAGCAGCGAATTCTTCAGCTGGGAGCGGTTCTTTACCAACTTGCTGGAACAGCGAACGAAGGATGTTCCCTATATGCGATATGACAAGGCAAAGTTGCCGGAATTCTATTTGCAGGAAGAAAATTTGGAGAAGATCATTGCGGAGATGGGGTAAAACACACTGAAAATTCACAAATAACGTATCATCGTTACTCCGAACGCTCTGCAATTTTGGCACCCGTTTAGGATTCCATTAAAGACCCGAGAGCATAATGGATTTATAGCGAATTATCGTTAAAAAAATGAGAAAACAAATAAGGCTCACCGTCAATTTTGGCGGTGGGCCTTATTTGTTTGCTCATGTATGAGGTGAATTGCGTTTAACACAGGGCTGCTTTCCAGAAGCATCACAGATACACCTCCACAGTCAGGTCGGTCCACGTTGCACGTCGGAACTGGTGGGGCATCTTGTTGGCTTCCCGGTAACGTTTGGCGGTTTCAAAGTCGATGGTGAAGGTGAGAATGCGTTCGAACTTGAAACGTCTTACGGAATCTGGCATGGTTGAAGCGGTAGGAAATGGTCGAGGACGAGCCTATATTTTAAGTGCAAAAGTATATAAGGACCCTGCAAAATCTGTTCGTCAGACTGATATAGACAAGTTGCCAGAACTGATTAGGAAACTAGCTAAAAGTCGGGGGAGTTATCACGAGAAAAGATGTAGCCGAACTTTTGCGAGTATTACCACCACAGGCGTACCGTATTCTACAGAAAATGCTGGAAGAAGGGGAAATTGTACGAGAAGGCAACACTCGTGCAGCAGTATATCGTATCGCTCAAAGAGATAGGGAAGTAAAATGATAGGCCACTGCTATTTCGAATAATCTGTGATTCCTTGCATGGATTGCTCCCGTGCGTAATTGTGTGAGAGGCTGAAAAAGCAGAAAAAACGCATAAAACGCAACAAGCCGCCCCGGTTTCCGTTGAGGTGCACTCCGTCAAGTAGACAGTAAAAATAATATAAGATTTCATTTGCCGTTTCGACAAAGGAACGGCGAATTTTTTGTGCAATTCGTTGGTCGAGCTGCCCGATTCATAGCACAGACATGAGCCTGCATCGGTGTCTGAATGAACAGACGGTGCTGGTAACGGCGGTTGTTGTAGTAGTCAATATAGCTTTCAATCGTGGAAATGAGCTGTTCTCGGCTTGTAAAAGTATGCCCATAAGTTGTCTTTCTCCCTTTGGTCATACGGCTGCCTCCTGTGTAGCATTTTAGTTCCTTATGACCATTATACATCTTTATCCAGTTTCGTAACTGACGAGTTGACCGGATTTTATATTTTCTGCATATTTCCCGAAGTGAACCTTTTCCACTCAAGTAATCACTTACCGCTTGATATTTCAATTCTACCGAATAGCTTTTTTCCTTTCTTGACATGAAAATACCCCCAGAGTATTCAGAGTTTTGTTTTTTCTCTGCCTACTCTAGGGGTAGCATATCACGTAGCAGGAAGCTGGGACGGTTTTGCATCTTGTTTTGTGAGAGGAAAGAGGGTACAATAATAGAAAAGAAAGCGTATATCAGTCGAATAAGGTGGTAGGCCTATGAAGTTTTTTGAAGCGGTTCCAAGCGAACTTTTCTCGCCGCTGGCTTCGCCCAACCGTATTTTATATGCGGATGCACTGGACGTACTGTACGCAGCATACCAAGAAAACCTGAAAATACGGGAAGATGTCTTGTATTCCATGCTGCGCGGCAGGCTGGAGCAGGAACTGGCGGATGCTACGTTTGAAGATGAAGACATTGACGAAGAGGAACTGAGGGATATCTCTGGCCGCGCTCGTTTTTTGATCCGCAAGCTGTGTAGTAAGGGGTGGTTTGAGAAAGAACGCGGGGACGACTTTGAAGAGTACATCACGATTCCTAATTACAGCAGTCGCCTGCTGGAACTATTTCATCAACTCAGGGATGATAGTCCGGCTCGTGGATATTCCTATGTGTTCGGAACTTTCTCAGTCTTAAAGACCGCCGACGACAGCAACAATGCTTACGATAAAATGACGGCTCTCTATAGTGCCTACGATAACACAACGGCGCTGATTAGCTTGTTGCAAATGGTCTATCATAATGTGAAGCATTATTTTCAGACGCAGATCGATATGCAGGATGTCAACCAAGTGCTGGCTGCACACTTTAACGACTTCGGACAAAAGGTTGTGGAGGCATATATCCGTCCGCTGAAAATCAAAGATTCAGTGCCGAAGTATCGTGTGCCCATTCAGTCTGTGCTTAGGCGCTGGGAAGAGGATGATACCTTGCTGATGGCGATGGCAAATGAAGCATTGCGTGATAAGCGGGGCAAGACATTGGAAGACTGCCGTGCCGATCTGCTGAGGAAAATTTTCTGGATCGAAGAACGCTATGACAATTTAGAAAAGGACTATCTTGAGGAAATTGATACGCAGGTCCGGCGCTATACCAGGGCAGCAACACAGAAAATCGAGAACCTGACGAACCGAGATCAAAGCGTGCGCGGCAATTTGAATGTTTTGCTGACGGCACTGTCCAGAAACCGCAGGGCGGCTGAGCTGGTGGACCAGATACAACCGGCATTTCAATTGTATGAGCAGTCTTTTTTGTCAGAAAAAAGTCTGTGGTACCGTAAGCGCCCCGAAAAACGGACAAAAACCGCGTCGGTGCTGATACAAGATGATCAGGCACCGAATACGGAAGAACAGGTCAGAGCGGCACAGTTACTGCAATCGAAATATGGCCGGGCAGCAGTAAATGCTTACGTGCAGGGATGGCTGGGAGACGCTGACATTCGTTGCTCGGAGGAGCTCTCGCTTGAAGAGGACAAGGATTATATCATGAGTTTGCTGGCAATCCTTGGAAGCAAAGATGCATCTGCCGGTTATGTGGTCCAGGAACTCGATGGCATTTTTTGCAAAAATGGCTATTCGATCCCGCAAATGCAGATCCGGAGGAAGGAGAAGAAGCCGTGAATTTTGATTTTGTTACCAATGCAACGGCAAAAGAACTGGAACAGTTCAAATCTGTCTGCAATCAGCTGCTCAGCCGCACATACATTGTGCGAACCATCTACCAGCCGGGAAAAGGCAGGGTGGATAACCCAGACTATCTTTTTCTATCACGGCACTATGAGGCTGTACAGGAGTACCTGAGCCTGCTGGACTGGGATTTGCGCAGGGATGAACTGAACGGATACTTTTATGTGTTGAACACAGACGAGGCTAACCGTTGCAACCTCAATAAAAAAGAAACGGCGATTTTGCTGGCATTACGGCTGATCTACGAAGAAAATATGGAGCGTTTGGGTTTGGAGCAGGATGCCGTGTGTACTGTGCGGGATGTGCTGGAAAAAGTGGTGACCGACTATCCCGTTTTTCCGGCTAAGCCGAATATGGAAGAGGTCAAACGCGCGTTTACGGTACTGGAAAACCATTCTGTGATTCAAAGACTGGAAGGAAAATTCAACCAGGGCAGCTGCAGGATCGCAATATTGCCCACCATTCTCTCTGCGGTCTCCAGCGAAAAGCTGAACTTGGTGGTGTCTGTTTTGAAAAAGGAGGAAACAGATGAAGAAGCTGAAGAAGATCCTGCTGATCAACTGGCTCTATTTCAGTAAGGAACTGATTGAAGTGGGCGACATCAATTTTCTGACAGGCAAGAACGGCGCCGGAAAGTCAACGGTCATCGATGCACTGCAGATCGTACTGCTGGGCGAGACCAACGCCCGCAACTTTAATCAGGCGGCCAACGAAAAATCGCAGCGCACACTGGAAGGCTATCTGCGCGCCGACATGGATGATAACAGCCCGTATTCCCGTCGTGGTAAGGACTTTTCCACCTATATTGTCTGCGAATTTCAGGATGAGATGGAGGGCAGCAGCTTTGTGACGGGTGTTACCTTTGACTGCCGCAGCGATGGAAGTTACCGTGATACATTCTTTATTTACACGGGGACACTGCCGGAAAATTGCTTTATTGAGCAGGGTGAGGCAATGGAGACTTCTGCACTTCGCCGTTTTTTGAAGCAGAACTATGCACGGGCAGAATTTTACGATACTCAAAAAGAGTATCGCCGCAACATGCTTGCAAAGTGGAACGTCCACAACGAGCAGGTCTTACGGATGATGAAGAAGGCTGTTTCGTTCCGGCCAATTGTCGATATCCAAAAATTTATTACGGAGAACATCTGCGATATTCCGGATAAACCCAATATTGAGCTGATGCAGCAAAACATCCGGGATTATAAACGGCACGAATTGCTGGCGCAGCGTCAGCAGGAAAAGCTGGATGCGCTGCAGCAAATCAGCAGGCTGTATCAGGAGATGAACCAAGCCATAGACCGCTGCCAGATCCAGAAGTTTCTGGTACGGTGGGCCGAAAAAGAAGCTGCGCAGACAGAGATCGACCAGAGGGAATTGGAACGAACTGAATGCAAGGAGAACCTTGCAAATGTGAATGAGCAACTGGAGGAGCTTGAGCGGCAGATCGAACAGAAAGAAACGCGCCGCAGTGAGCTGGAGCTGGCCTGTAGGCAGAGCAACGTTTTCCAGGAGGAAGAGCGTCTGCTCAACACGGAAAAGGCTCTGAGAGATGAGCAGAAAAAGCTGGAACAGGGTCTGCAAAATCTTGAAGTGGAGATTAAGCGGGAAGCACGGCATTTGCAGAGATTCTGTGGGGAGATACAAGAACTGGAACCGGAAGAACTTCTCATACCGGTGCAGGAAGCGGCGAACACTGCGCAGAAAGCATATGCTGTATTTACTGGTGACGAGAAGGGATTGTTTGCCCGGCCTGTGGAATTGTTTGAAACGGGGCAGCAGGCAGTGGCCGAATTGTCGGATGCTGTCCGCAGTGCGGCTCATAAAACAGAGGATCGTATTGCAGAGCTGAAGAAGCAAGCCGACCAGAAAAGTGCGGTGCTTGCAAATCTGCGCAGGAACATAAAAGATTATCCCCATGGACTTCTGCTGTTCAAAGACCGGCTGGAAAAGGATCTGGCGGATAAAACGGGGCATGCGGTTCCCGTTTATATTCTGGCTGATGTGCTGGAAATGGCAGATGAGCGCTGGCGTGGAGCGGTAGAAGGCTACCTAAATAACCAGAAATATTATCTGCTGGTGGAGCCGGGACGTTATCAGGATGCACTTAACATTTACGACCGGCTGAAGCAGGAAGCAGAGTACCGTGCGTTTGGTCTGGTAGATATCGGAAAACTGCGGGAAAAAGAAACACTTCGACCGCTGCCCGGCAGTCTGGCAGAAAAGGTGGAGACAGAAAACAAGCTGGCACGCAGCTATGTGGACTATCTTCTGGGTCGGGTGATATGCTGCGACACGGCAGAACAGTTGCGCTGCTATAAGACGGCAATTACGGCAGAGGGAATGCTGTATCAGGGCTATGTGGCCCGCGCACTTCGGAAGGGCTGGATGGAAGACGCCTTCATCGGGCGTCGTGCGGTGCAGCTCCGCATCGACCATCTGGAAAAGGAACTGGCCTGTCTGCAGGAAGAGCTGCGGCATTGGCAGCCGCTCCAGAAGCAGCTGACCGGCCTGCAGGAGCCGCTTTTTACCCAAAGATTCGTCCGAATCGATGTGGCGCAAAAGCAGGAGGACTACCAGCGCGTCCAGACGATCATCAAGGAAATCGCAGAAGTCAAAAATCAGCTTTCCCAGTTGAATCTGTTCTGGTTGGATGAGCAACGACGCATCATTGAACAGTTGAAAGAAGAAATCCTTGCATTCAATAAGGAAAAAGATGCGAAAAATGTGCAAAAAGGGAAGTTGGAAGACCGCATCCATCAGCTGGAATATGAGATCTTGCCGGAAAAATACCAACGGTATGAGGCCATCGAAGATGTTTTGAACGAGGAGTTCACGAAGGAATACCGAGAAACCATCGGCGTTCCCCGCTATCGGCAGGAGCTTGTCCGCTTGAAAAAGGCAGATGTCATCCGCAAGAACTTCGGCGACAGTTTGGCGCAGAGCACAAAGGCGATGGACGGGGCTCAGAAGAAACTGCTTGCAGCACGCAGAGAATATGCAGAACAGTTCAAACCCTGTGCATTCCAGATCGAGGTGATGGATAACACCGAATACGAGGAAGAACGGCGTACTCTGCAGGAAAGCGAGCTGCCCCGATACAAAGAAAAGATCCGGGCGGCACGGGAAAGCGCAATGGAGCAATTCCAGAACGATTTCCTTGCCAAACTGAAATCCAGCATCGACCAGGTGCAAGAACAGGTGCACAATCTGAACAAGGCCCTGCGCCAAGCACAATTTGGCACAGACAAGTATCAATTCCGCGTAGGGCCAAACCCGGATTATCTAGATTACTATAACATGATCACGGCAGATGAACTGATGGAAGGCGAATCCGGTCTATTCGCACTGCCCTTTCAGCAAAAATACGGCCCATTGATCGAAAAACTGTTCAGCCAGATCACAATGGCAGACGATACGCAGCTCAATGCCCGCAAACAGAGCGAACTGCAGGAGAATATCGTCCGCTATACAGACTTCCGGACATATCTGAAGTTTGATTTGGAAACGACCGATCAGAATGGTTCCAAGCAGCTGCTTTCTCAAACACTGAATATGAAGTCCGGTGGCGAAACACAAACGCCATTCTATATTGCGGTGCTGGCCTCGTTTGCCCAGCTGTACCGCGTCAACGATGCTACCCGTTTTGGTAATACGGTGCGTCTGGTGGTGTTCGATGAAGCTTTCAATAAAATGGATAGTGACCGGATCACGGAGAGTGTACTCCTTCTCCGAAAGATGGGGCTGCAGGCGATCATCTGTACGCCGCCGGATAAGGTCTCGGACATTATGCCCATTGCAGACCGCACATTATTAGTGGACAAATCCGGATACCGGATGCATATCATTCCATTTGGAAAGGAGATGCAGAATGAAGGAAGCACAGGTGATCCTGAATCGTCTGCTGGATAAGTTTGAAAACAGTAAGCATCTTTCTGAACCCAACACATCCAGACGTCGGGTAATGCTGCGCATTGATAAAAGGGAGTTGCCGGAGTATCAATACGAAGATGCGGTGGTTCGGGATGCTTACAATATTGCAGCGCGGGAGCTGGAGCAGCAGGCTTTGGTGCGTCTGGAATGGGCGAGAAAGCAGAGCGTTCTCTCCTGCATTGTGCTGGATCTGGAACGGGTCGCACAGTGCTATGAATGCGCCGACAGAGTGCATCCGCGAAAAAAGGCAGAAGAGGTTGCAAACATCATCATGCAGAAGCTGGCAGACAATCCCGTTCCATGGATCGCGGCATGGAGGGATGCTGTATGTGCTCAGGTGCGGAACAGCATGAAAGTGCCGACGTATTGCAGGGGAAACGACGGTCTGCTGCAGGAGCTTTTGCTCACGTTTCAACGATATGCGGAGCTGTCCGGCAGTGTGACGATGCGTGCATTCAGCAGCCAGTGTTTTCACGATACCAAGTATTTTGAGCGAAATGTACGGGAGCTGTTTCTTACCATTGCACGAAAGTACAATACCCAACTGGCGGCGGCCTGTACAGAAGCGGAACTTGGTGCGCGGGATCAGCTTGCATTTCTGGGAATCTATGCCCGCCCGGAGCTTTACGAACTCTCGGGCGATTGCGCAATCTGCTTGAAGAAGGGAGAACTACGGCTCAGCGCAGCAGAACCTTATGGATTGGCTTTGCCCAGTACACTTGTGTCAGAGATTGTGGACATTGAACTGAAAAACATCTGCTGCATTACCTTTATCGAAAATAAAACGAACTATGATGAATATTTGCTGGCGGAAAAACAGCCGGAAGAACTTGTTGTTTATCACGGCGGCTTTCTGAGCCCGCGGAAGAAAAAACTTTTTGAAAAACTGGCTGCTGCGGCAGGGGAAACCATGCAAATTCGATTCTGGGCAGATATTGATCTGGGCGGTTTTTGTATGTTTGAAAACCTGCAAACGGTGTTTCCACAGTTTGAACCCATGCGTATGGAAGGGCGCTTTGTGGAACAGTACCACAAAAATGGCCTGAAGCGGCCGGAGCAGTATCTGAAGAAGCTGAAGGAAGAGCGGAATGCGGGAAGACATACGCTGTTTGTTGATGCAATTGATAAGATTTTGCAATATGGGGTCACAATCGAACAAGAAACATTTCTGGAGTAGAATTCGTGCGAAGATAAAAACGTACTATCATTCTTCCCCGATGCTCTGCAATTTTGGCACCCGCTCAGGCTGCGATCAAGAACCCCCGCAAGTAATTGCGTGAGCGCTTGAAAAAGTACAAATAATGCGAGCGAACCGCTCCGGTTTCTGTAACAGGAGATCGGGGCGGTTTTTGTATCATTTGCTGAATCTGAAGGATCTGCTTGTAAAGCTGAGAAAAAAGGTGTAATATTGGTGTACAGAGATTTAGAACAATGCATGATATGTAACATCTCTGTGATCTGCATCAGCGGATGTGCTCCGAATGCTTGATAGGGAGCAACACTTTCCCCGCCTTGCGGGGGTAACAGCCGGGCGCTGACCCAGCAAACATCAAAAAAACTGAAAAAACCCGAAAAAGATAGAACGAGTCCGTTTTATGGGACTTGTTCTCTGCTATTCTATCCTCAGAGAAACCCCGATGATGCGGAAAATGCGATTTTCCTGACTGCAGTGGAGGTGGAACAGGATGAAACAACGAGGTGTTCCCTACGAAGTGCGGCTGTTTGCAGGCAAAACAGACCCGATGAACAGCGGCTTCTGGCTGCCGCTCTGGATGCACCTGCGGGATACGGCGGGTATTATGGTGTATCTGGTGCAGAAGTGGCTGCCGGAAAGCGTCCGTCAGCATATCGAGCTGGACGAGGACCTGCTGACACAGACCGCCTGCTTTCTGGGGTGGGTTCACGACCTGGGAAAACTGTCCGCCGCTTTCCAGGGGCCAATGATGGAGCATTTGCCGGAGCTCAGACAGTGCCTGGAAAAATATACAACGCTCAGTTACCGGGAACAGAACCGCAAATATTCACGTCACGCGCTGGCGAGCGAGGCCATTTTGCGGTGGCTGAAATGCCCCAATGGGCTTGCATCGGTAGCAGGAGCACACCACGGCAAGCCACAAACCGGGAGGAATGTGCTTGACCAGCTGGGCGATGAGGAAGAAGAAGGCTGCTGGGAATCCAACTACTGGCCCGAGGGGGAACAGGAATTCTGGGAGAGCTGCTGGCGGGAACTGTTTGACTACGCCTTGCAGGAAAGCGGCTTTTCCAGCGTGGACGAGCTGCCGCAGCTGACCATCCCGGCTGAGATCCTGCTGACCGGTCTGCTCATCATGGCGGACTGGGTCGCCAGCAATACCCGATACTTTCCGCTCATCCCTGTGGAAGAGGTGGGCAGCGATACCCTGTATCCCGCCCGTGTCGATCGGGCGTGGGAAGCGCTGGACCTGACCTCTCCGTGGGAGGTGCAGTCGGATGTGACGGAACCGGGGGCGTTTGCGGAACGGTTCGGCTTCCCGCCTAACGAAGTCCAGCGGGCCATGCTGGAAGCCGTCAGCCGCACGCAGGAGCCGGGTATCTTTATTCTGGAAGCACAGATGGGCGTGGGCAAGACGGAAGCCGCGCTGGGTGCGGCAGAGATTTTAGCCAAGCACGGTGGCGAGGGCGGCATCTTCTTTGGTCTGCCCACTCAGGCCACCGCCAACGGCATCTTTGGGCGGCTGCTGGCATGGGCCGAAAAGCAGCCGGATGGGTTGGAGCACTCCATCAAGCTGGCCCACGGCATGGCCGAACTGAACGAGGCCTATATCCGATTGCAGCAGGACACGGTGCGGGTGGAGGAAGATCTGGAAGCAGACCCCGATGCTGACCCGGAGAGCCGGGTGATGGTGCATCAGTGGTTCCGGGGCAATAAGCAGGGGCTGCTGGCTGATTTTGTCATCGGTACGGTGGATCAGCTGTTACTGGCGGCATTACAGCAAAAACATGTGATGCTGCGCCACCTTGGCCTTGCGGGCAAGGTGGTGGTCATTGACGAGTGCCACGCCTATGACGCTTACATGAACTGCTATCTTGACCGGGCGCTGACCTGGCTGGGCCGGTACAAAGTGCCGGTGATCCTGCTTTCAGCTACCCTGCCCGCCAAACGCCGAGTCGAACTGGTCATGGCCTACCTGAATGGAAGAACCGCTCCGGACGGCCCGTGGCAGACCTGCCGGGGCTATCCGCTGCTGACCTGGACGGACGGCAAACGGGTGGAGCGGACGACCATCCCACTGGAAACCGAACCACGCAGAGTGGAGACATTCCCGCTGACCGAGGAACAGCTGACTGACACTCTGCGCAGTGCCTTGCGGGAGGGCGGCTGCGCGGGCGTGATCGTCAATACCGTGAAAAAGGCGCAGGCCATTGCGGCCCGTCTGCGGGCGGAACTACCGGAGTTTGAGGTGGTGGTATTCCATGCTCAGTTCCTCATGCCCGACCGTGCCGCCAAAGAAGAGGCGCTGATGCAGCGTATCGGAAAGCACTCCACCCCGGAACAGCGGGATAAGCTCGTTGTGGTGGGCACGCAGGTGCTCGAGCAATCCCTTGATATCGATCTGGATTTTCTGGTCACAGAGCTCTGCCCCATGGATCTGCTTTTACAGCGCATCGGACGGCTGCACCGCCACGAGGGGCGGGCTCGTCCCCGGCCGGTGGCGCAGGCCCGCTGTGCCGTGCTGGACACTGGGACGGAGGACTTCGACGAGGGCAGCAAGGCGGTTTACGGGGAATGGCTGCTCTGGCGCACCCGCAAGTTCCTGCCCACCGCCATCACCCTGCCCGATGACATTGCCCCGCTGGTGCAGGATGTCTATGGCTGGGAGCCCGACCCGCTGCCCGCCAGCCCGCAGAGCACTGCGGCCCGGGCGGAGTACGAAAAGGCCCAACAAATCAAAATGGGCAAGGCGAAGACTTTTACCATCCTGCCGCCAGAAGAGCACAGAAAGCGCCCTTCCCTGAATACGCTGGACAATTGGATGGATGATGTGGGTGCGGTCAGTGACAATGGGGCCCGCGCGGCGGTGCGTGACGGCGACCCTTCCATTGACGTGCTGGTGCTGATGCGGGATGCGGCGGGAAATGTCCGCTTCCTGCCCGATGAAACGGGGCATCCCGGTGCCTGCGTGCCCACGGACGAGCCGCCTCAGCCGGAGATGGCGCTTCAAATTGCACGGCAGAAGCTGCGCCTGCCCGGATATTTCAGCAAACGGTGGTCGGTGGAACAGACCATCGACGCACTGGAAGCCCGGAACCGGGAAGTGTTCGGGCTGTGGCAGCAGTCGCCGCTGCTGCGGGGAGAACTGATCTTACTGCTGGATGACCACCTGACTGCACAGCTTGCCGGGCAGGTGCTGCAATACGACCGTGAAAACGGTCTGACCTACCGGAAGGAGGAAGAGAATGAAGCAAATTGAGTATAATTTGCTGGAGGAACGCTGGGTGCGGGTGCGCGGGCAGGACTACACCGTGCAGGAAGTTTCTCTGCCGGATGCCCTGCTGCACGCCCACGAATACCGCGACCTGGCCGGAGAACTGCCCACCCAGGATGCCGCCATGCTGCGGTTGCTGCTGGCGGTTCTGCACACGGTGTTTTCCCGGGTGGATGAAAACGGTACTCCAGCCCCCTTTGAGGAAACGGACGATGCCCTGATCCGCTGGGAGGAGCTGTACCGGCTGGGGCATTTTCCGGAAGCGCCCATCCGGGCCTATCTGGAGCAGTGGCGTGACCGCTTCTGGCTTTTCCACCCGGAACGCCCCTTCTGGCAGGTGCCGGAAGCGAAGATCGGAAGCCCATTCCGGGCCAAAAAATTGAACGGTGAAATCTTTGAAAGCGAAAATAAAGACAGCTTGTTTTCTGCCTATTCAGGCGAAGCAAAAGAGCGGCTGACCTATCCACAGGCGGCAAGATGGCTTGTTTTTTTGAATAATTACGACGATACTGCGGCAAAGAAAAAGGCAAAGGATAGAACGCTGCCTTCTATGGGGCCGGGCTGGCTGGGCAGACTGGGCGTTGTCTATGTAAAAGGTGCAAACCTGTTTGATACTCTGATGCGAAATCTGATGTTCTTGCGGGACGGTGGAAAGCTCTGGGAAGAGGATGCTCCCTGTTGGGAGCTGGATGCAGCCCGGACAGAGGAACGCACAGAAGTACCCTGCCCGGATAACTTTGCTGGACTGATGACGATGCAATACCGAAGAATTTTGCTGAAGCGTCAGGAAGGCTGGGTGACAGGTTGTACTGTGCTTGGTGGAGATTTCTTTGATTCAACGAATGCATTTGCCGAACCGATGACGCTCTGGAATAAAAAAGAAGAGAGCAAAAATAACCCACAATACTATTACCCGCGTGTGCATAGTATGAGCAAACAACTTTGGCGAGAGTTTTCGGCTCTGACTGGAACCAATAGCCATGTTCCCGGAGTGATCTGGTGGAATACCTTACTGCAAAACGAGAAGATACTGAGCAGAAAAGAGCATTTACAGATATGTGCACTGGGTGTGGAATATGGCAAGATGAGCAACTCCATGACAGACTGTTATACGGATCAGCTTTCTATGGAACTGGCTTTGCTAAATGAATTGGGCCGTGCATGGCAATCTCGAGTAGAGGATGAGGTGGAAAACTGCGAGCAGGCCGCGCAATCTGTCGGCCGCCTTGCGTGGGAGCTCTCCCTTGCGGCGGGAGATAAGAACGATACGTCCGCGGAATCCGCCCGCACCCAGTTCTACTTTACCATCGACCAGCCGTTCCGGCT
>ERZ857775.2846-NODE-2846-length-15465-cov-2.800909_pt1 | contig 15465 bp, 14 predicted proteins | sample MGYA00519698_ERZ857775 | MGnify/ENA primary metagenome ERZ857775 (study PRJEB31778, sample SAMEA3449363) | human gut metagenome | biome: human gut; feature: human-associated habitat; material: faeces | place: United Kingdom | collected 2010/2012 ...
AGCGCACCTCCAAGGGGGTATCCCCCACAGAGGAGGGAGCCCGGCTCTTAGCCCATGTTGAGGCTGTCCTGGGGCGGTATCGTCTGCTCCAGAACGACCTGCCGGCCATTGCCCAGGGCCGCAGCACAGTCCGGGTGGGCTTTCGCCCCTACTCCGGCGAGGCGGAGATGATCCAGCTGTGCCGGGATTTTCAGCAGTGTGGAAGAGTAAAGCGATTTATGATCGACTAACTTCTGATATTCGCTGGAAATATAGAATAAATCCCGCAGCGGCATATTTGGGTTATAAGTAGACTGATGTTCATATAGAAACAAGTCAGTACCAATAATGAAAGCCAGATCATTTTTCATTCCCATATAAATAGCATTCTCTAATGTGACGATTTCCAGATCATCTGGATTATTATAATCGCTCTGGTTTACTGCATTATAGAGGGACAGCAGGTTCTTCCGGTCAGAAAACAACATCCGAAAAACGGTGTCTTTATAATTCCGGTTTGCCGTCGGTGTTTTGACTGTAAAATTTCTTTTTGTCTTGTTACGGTTTCTTTTGCATTTTGCCATAAATTGTTTCCTCCTGAAATTGTAGGACAGCTTATTTATAAAACTGTTCGTGATTGCAGGAGAAAGTGATCATATATTTTCCTAAGTTCCTTCGTCTCCTGCTTTTCAATTGTTAAATGGGTAACAAAAAGCATAGATACGAATGAAGCATACAGATTATTTGGGGCTAATCTGTCGCCGTTAGAATATAGATGACAAAAATGTCATGAAATTTGTAAAATATGCTTTAGATTATTGTAACACAAGGGTAGGAAATGAAGCAAGAAATTTTATAGCAAAATCCGTTCCACGTCATATCCATTATCCGTCAATTCTAAAATTGCAATGCCTTTTCCATCTCCGCGGTCAGCCCCGGCGCTGCCCGGATTGATAAAAACTTTTCCGTAGCGGTCGTAGTGTGTGAATACATGGGTGTGTCCGAAAATTATAAAATCCGCATCCGTGAGATCGAAAGGCAGGTCAGCTTTGTTATGGACAAGATAAAATAATTTTCCATTAATCGGCACGGAGACAAACTCATGCAGGTAGGACGCCCACTCTCCGTGGTCACAGTTCCCACGGACTGCATACATCGGAATGCCGCAGTTTAAGAATCTGTTATAGGTACGTTCATTGTCAAAATCTCCGGTGTGAATGAGATAATCACAATTTTTGATATGGTCAAATAATTCTTTACGGCATACACCGTGTGTATCGGAAACTAATGCAATTTTCATGAATCAGACCTCGCTTCGTTTGTTTGTAATTTTTTCACTTCGTCAAAGGGCAGACCTGTGATCGCAGCAATTTTTTCAAGTGAGAACTCCTGTAATTTGAGCATGCGTTTTGCAGTTTCAATAGAATTTAGAAAAGTACCACGTTCTATACCATACTTTTCACCCTCAGAGAAACCAGCCTCATGTCCAGCTTCATATTCTGCTTTCCGTAATTTCTTCTCTTCCAATTCTTTATCATACTCAAAGATACTCATACTGATGACCTCATTTCGGTTGCAGGTAAGAAATTCGGCTAAAATCCCTTCCCTGATACACTCGTCTACGGCACGTTCCACGGCCTGATCTAAAGACATATCCGCTGCATAGAGCCGCACTCTGGCAACATACTGCGCATATTCGTTTAATGTATTGCAATGCTGCATTAACTCTGCATTGTGCCCCTCATTGACGTTTAAAACCGTGACAATCAATTCGAGTTTTGGTTCATCTGACAAATGTTCAAATGCCGAGGAGAGCCGAAGCTCTGCGCAGTCGGGAACTGCCGTCGAACCATTATAAAACTCGATAAAATTTGGTGCAGGAATTTTTTGCAGAGTCGAAGAATAAAGAGATTTCTTATCCACGAGTTTCTGATATTCACTGCAAATATAAAACAGATCACGAAGAGGCATATTTGGATTGTAGGTTGACTGATGCTCATACAGATATAAATTGGTATCCATAATAAATGCCAGATCGTTTTTCATCCCCATATAAATGGCATTTTCTAATGTGACGATTTCCAGATCGTCGGGATTATTATAATTGCTCTGGTTTACTGCGTTATAGAGTGAGAGCAGATTTTTCCGGTCAGAAAACAACATGCGAAAAATAGTGTCTTTGTAGTTTCTGTTTGTAGCTGGCATATTGACTGCTGAGTTTCTGGATACTTTGTTATGGTTTCGTTTGTGTTTTGCCATAGGCTTCCTCCTGATTGGTGAGACAGCTCTTAAATAATACTGTCTTGGCAGGAGAATAAATATATTCTATATCTGATTTCTTTCGTCTCCTGCTTTTAAATTCGTTAATGGGTAATTAAAAGCATAGATACGAACGAACAACGCAGATCATTGGGGATAATCTGACGTTTCCAGAATATAGATGGCATAACGCCATAAAGATTTTGTAAAATATGCTTTGGAATATTATAACATAAACATGGGAAACAAAACAAGAATTTTTATGTATTACTTGCCACAGGGAATGACATTGCTGAAGCTATCACGGGTGCTAAAGTGCAGACCGGAGGAATTGCTGGCATATGTGGATTGTTTGTGAAAAATTACCTATTGAAAATATTTGCCACTCATAGTACAATGCAATTGTTATATGACTGACGGAAATAGTGGGGTTTACCACGTGAAGTATAACAAAAGAATGCCGACCGTCTGGGCGAAGAGTCCAGACGTGCGGTTCTTTTTATTTTTAGGGTAAATTTTCCAAAAAATCCCATCAGCATGAGAAAGGAACCACTCATTGTATTTTTTCGAATACTTACCGGAAAAAGCGCACGTGACTCTTGACAAAAGATGAAAGTTAGGATAGCCTAACTATGGTTAGAAAAAACTAACCATGCATCGATCAAAAATCAGAATGAGCATCATAAAAAAGTGTGATGAACCATGCAAGGCCACACGGTGGCAGAAGGAGAGAAAAATGCAGACAGAATGGAGAAGCTTCCAGGGCGGAGCCTGGGAAACAGAAGTAAATGTAAGAGATTTTATTCAGAAGAATTATCATCCATATGATGGGGATGATTCCTTCTTAGAGGGACCAACACAGGATACCACCGATCTCTGGGATCAGGTATTAGAACTTTCCAGACAGGAGAGAGAAGCCGGCGGAGTGCTGGATATGGACACAAAGATCATTTCCACGATCACTTCCCATGGTCCGGGTTATTTAGATAAAGAGAAAGAGAAGATTGTCGGTTTCCAGACGGACAAGCCTTTCAAACGTGCTCTCCAGCCTTACGGCGGTATCCGTATGGCGATCAAGGCGTGCGAGGACAATGGATACAAAGTCGATCCTGAGGTGGTAGAGTACTTTACAACACACAGAAAAACACATAATGCCGGAGTATTTGACGCTTACACACCGGAGATGAGAGCGTGCAGAAGCGCACATATCATCACTGGACTTCCGGATGCATACGGACGAGGACGTATTATTGGTGACTACAGAAGACCGGCTCTTTACGGTGTAGACCGTCTGATCGAGGACAAAAAAGAGCAGCTGAACAACACACGTACCATCATGTACTCAGATGTGATCCGTGAGAGAGAAGAGTTATCCGAGCAGATCCGTGCGCTGGAAATGTTAAAGAAACTGGCAGAAATTTACGGCTGTGATATTTCGAAACCTGCAAATAATGTATTAGAGGCAACACAGGCTGTCTATTTTGCATATCTTGCAGCAGTAAAAGAGCAGAACGGTGCGGCAATGTCCTTAGGACGTACCTCCACTTTCTTAGATATTTATGCAGAGCGTGATCTCGCAGAGGGAACATTTACTGAAAAAGAGATCCAGGAGATCATCGACCAGTTCGTGATGAAACTTCGTCTTGTAAAATTTGCGCGTACACCGGAATACAACACGATTTTTGCCGGCGATCCTACCTGGGTGACAGAGTCCATCGGTGGAATCGGCGTGGATGGAAGACATATGGTTACAAAAATGTCTTACCGTTACTTAAACACCTTGAACAACATCGGGGCAGCACCGGAACCAAACATGACCGTACTCTGGTCTGTAAAACTGCCGGAAAACTTCAAAAAATTCTGTGCCGAGACATCCATCAAACACTCTGCGATCCAGTATGAGAATGATGATATTATGCGTGTTGTCCATGGTGATGATTATGGAATTGCATGCTGTGTATCTTCTATGAGAATCGGTAAGGAAATGCAGTTCTTCGGTGCGCGAGCAAACCTCGCAAAATGCCTGCTTTATGCAATCAATGGCGGTGTCGATGAGATGACAGGAAAACAGGTCGGACCGAAATACCGTCCGATCACATCCGAATACTTAGATTACGATGAAGTATGGGATAAATACAAAGATATGATGAAATGGTTAGCAGGAGTGTATGTGAACGCATTAAATATCATTCACTACATGCATGATAAATACTGCTACGAAAAATTAGAGATGGCATTACATGACAAAAATGTGAGAAGATGGTTTGCAACCGGTATTGCAGGATTTTCTGTAGTAGCAGACTCCCTTTCTGCGATCAAATATGCAAAAGTAAAACCAATCCGTGATGAGAATGGTGTGACCGTTGACTTTGAGATTGAGGGAGATTTCCCGAAATATGGAAATGACGACGATCGTGTCGATGAGATCGCAAAACAGGTGCTCCACACCTTTATCGGATATGTAAAAGGAAACCATACTTACCGTGGCGGTATCCAGACAACATCGATTTTGACCATTACATCCAATGTTTCCTATGGTAAAAATACAGGAGCAACACCGGATGGAAGAAAGAAAGGTGTAGCATTTGCTCCGGGTGCAAACCCGATGCATGGACGTGATACCCATGGTGCGGTTGCATCCCTGGCATCTGTCGCTAAACTTCCATTTATGGATTCACAGGATGGTATTTCCAACACATTTACCATTGTACCGGATGCACTGGGCAAAGATGAGGCAGCACAGGAGAACAATCTTGTTGCAATGTTAGATGGCTACGTTACCAAAGGCGGACATCACTTGAACGTAAACGTTTTAAACCGTGACACATTATTGGATGCACAGAAACATCCGGAACTGTATCCACAGCTTACCATCCGTGTATCAGGATATGCGGTCAACTTTATCAAACTGACAAAAGAACAGCAGGATGAAGTGATCGCACGTACCTTCCACGAGCGGATGTAGTGCAACAGGTGCGTTTTGCGAATGGCGCGTGTGAGCGCTAGGAATCAGAAAAGGAGAACAATATGGGGAAAATTCACTCGTTAGAAACATTTGGCACAGTGGACGGTCCGGGCGTGCGGTTTGTCGTTTTTTTTCAGGGCTGCCCGATGCGCTGCCAGTATTGCCATAATCCCGATACATGGAAGATAGAGGATGGGGAAGAAATGACAGCGGATGAGATCATAGACCGTTTCGAGCGCAACCGTTCTTTCTATCAGACCGGGGGGATCACGGCAACGGGTGGAGAACCCATGTTACAGCTTGATTTTCTGACGGAGCTTTTTACGAAGGCAAAGGAAAAGGGCATTCACACCTGTCTGGATACATCCGGAATTATGTTTCCAAAGAAACATACAGGAACAGATCAGATCAGTGAGAGAGAGATCAGCCTCACTGGAATAAGTGAAAACATGGCATCAGACAAAATGGAAAAGACAGAACAGCTCATGTCCGTGACAGATCTCGTCATGCTTGATATTAAGCATATCAACGATGAGGAACATCAGAAACTCACCGGGCAGTCGAACAGCAACATTCTTGCGTTTGCAAAGTATCTTGATTCGATCGGAAAGCCGGTCTGGATCCGTCACGTAGTCGTGCCGGGCATTACATTTGATGAGAAAGAACTGACGGAACTTGGTCTGTTTTTAAAGACGCTCCGCAATGTGGAAAAACTGGAAGTCCTTCCATATCATTCTATGGGAAAGGTCAAGTACGACAACCTCGGCATGGATTATGTCTTAAAAGATACGCCGCAGCTTACCAAAGCAGAAGCAAAGGAAGCGGAACACATCATCCGGGCAGCAATGGAACAATAGCAGGAGAAGTAGGTTTTATGAAAAACATTTTTTTTGAAGAAAAGTATTTACAGATTTCTTTTTTTGCGATTTAATAAGAAGCAGGTATAGAGTTCCAAAGAAGAAAGGATGAAAAAATATGAAAATCAAGAATATCAAAGATGTCGACGGATTTTTTAAAGTAATTGATTCCTGTGCCGGAAAAGTAGAATTGATCACAGGTGAGGGAGACAGATTAAACCTCAAATCAAAACTTTGCCAGTATGTTTCTCTGACAAGCTTATTAAAATCTGATGTAGAGATCCCGGAACTTGAAGTTGTAGCTTACGAGCCGGAAGATACAGAGAGGATCATCAAGTTTTTAATGACAAACTAGAAATGAACAGAAGCTGATCGTAAAAAAGCGGTCAGCTTTTTTTATTACATAGGAAATTACTTCCCATGTAATAAAAACGCTCCGCGAGGATGCCATGTTCTTATTTTCTTCTCTTTACAACATGCTATGACGGTTGCAATTCACGGCATGAAATAGTACAATAAATCGTCTTAAAAATGGAATAATAATGTTAGTATATAGCGAAAGGAATTAAGATGTCAAAAATAGAGTTTCACGAAATTACATTAGATGATAAAACATGGATGGATGCCAGATTTCAGGAAGATGACAGAAATGCATGCGAGTACACGTTTGCCAATAATTTTGTCTGGCGGAAAGTGTATCATGTTGAAGTTGCAGAAAAATATGGGTGTGCAGTCATTCGTTTTGAGGAGGAGGGAGTGGTGATGTATTCCTATCCGATCGGGGCAGGTGACCGCAGAAAAGTGATCGATGAACTGCGCACGATCTGTGAGGAAGAAAAACGCCCACTTATTATGAGCCCATTGAGCGAAGCAGACCGGGAGCAGATGCTTACATGGTATCCGGAACAGTTTTTGATCCAGGGAGACCGGAACGATTATGATTACATTTATTCCAGAGAAAAATTAGCAACGCTTGCGGGAAAAAAGATGCATGGCAAGAGAAATCATATCGCGAGATTTCAGGATGAGGATGACTGGTGCTATGAGGAACTGAATGATTCCAATATAGAAGAATGCCGCAATATGACTTACACATGGATCAAAATGAGGGCAGAGAAATGGAATGAAGAGATGGAACTTGAGATGTCAGTGCTTCATGAGGCATTTGACTATAGAAAAGAACTCGGGCTTGTCGGTGGAATCATCCGGAAGGCAGGGCAGATTGTTGCATTTTCTATCGGGGAACCATTAAACAGTGACACGTATGTTGTACACTTCGAAAAAGCATTTCCGGATATGCAGGGCGCATATCCGATGATCAACCAGCAGTTTGTTTTACATGCGTGTGAAGATTATACTTATGTAAACCGTGAGGAAGATACAGGAGATCCGGGACTGCGTAAGGCTAAGATGTCCTATTATCCGGAAATCCTGCTGAAAAAATATGTGGCGATTTCAAGTGATGTCATTTTTGCAGATAAGGACAGAAACAGGGAAGAAATCCACAAAATATGGGAGACCTGTTTTGGTGACGAGGCGGAACTGGTAGATTTTTATCTGGACAAACGGATGACAGAGGATAATATGCTGCTCATCTGCCAGGATGGGCATGCGGTTTCCATGGCAAGCTTTTTAGATATCAATATCAGGGATGGTGAGGAGTGGAAGCCGGCGAAGTATGTATATTCAGTGGCAACGCTCCCGGAATACCGTGGCAGAGGTTATGCAGGGAAAATCTTAAAGAAGGCAGAAGAGATTTTTAATATGCCGTTGGTGTTAGTCCCGGCGGAAAAAGAGCTTGTCAGCTATTACCGTAAGGTTGGGTTCACAGAGGCGTATCCATCGGAGCGTTTACTGGAAAAACAGGATGTGCCGGAACTTTCTGCAGCGGAATTAAACAGTTATTCTGTGGAGGAGATCACTGCGGCAGAATATCAAAAAATCCGGGAGCAGAAATTGATGAGAGATGGTTTTATTGCATGGGATGAGGCGGCAATCCGTTTTGCGATGGATTTTAACTGTTTCTGTGGCGGAAGAACGGTGAAGGTAGTGTGGAGTGATGATATTTCCAGAGACGAGAGTGCAGAGGACGCTGATATTCTAATGTACTGCCCGGAGAATGGGACGCTGCACATTATCGAAACGACACTGGGTGAAGAACAGTTTGAGGAACTTCTGCCGGAACTTATGGCGCAGACAAAAACAGAACGTCTGGTATATGACAGAAAGGGTATCATGGTGCTTTCTTCTGATGACCAGGACAGGCAGGAAAGACTGCTTGCAGATGGTTATTTTGCGCTGTCGCTGGCGTAAAGACCAATCTGAAATTCTGAAATTTTCAGAAATTATATAAAATATATAAAAAGTTTTCGGTTTAAGACAAAAAAATGTTGATAATGTATAAAAACATGCTATAATAAAGTCATGATATAAGTAAGCATTCAGAAAGCTATCTGACATAGCCTGGATTGGATCATTATATCAAATAAGCGACAAAGGGGTTGGACATCATGAGAATTAAGATCACAGGAAGAAACATCGAATTGACAGAAGAAAGCCGCAGTGGAGGACAAGCTGAATAAGCTTGAGAAGTATTTTACTCCGGACACAGAAGTGAATGTAACATTGAGCGTAGAGAAGGAACGCCAGAAAGTTGAAGTTACGATTCCTATGAAGGGAAGTTATATCCGTTCCGAACAGGTAAGCAGTGATATGTATGTATCCATTGATCTGGTAGAGGAAGTCATTGAACGTCAGCTTAAAAAGTATAGAACAAAACTTGTAACAAAGCAGCAGAATGCAGCAGCAGTTTTTAAACAGGATTTCCTGGATGAGAAGTCAGAGGATGATGAAGAGATTAAGATCATCAGAACCAAGAAGTTTGATATGAAACCAATGTATCCGGAGGATGCATGTGTAGAGATGGAATTATTAGGACATGATTTCTATGTATTCATCAACGCAGAGACAGAGGATGTCAATGTTGTTTATAAGAGAAAAGGCAATACTTACGGATTGATCGAGCCGGAATATTAAAAGTGAGATCAGAGGAGAGCGGGCAGCTCTCCTCTTTTTAGGTTCAGCATGAAATTACTGTAAAGTGCCGGTATACAGGATGGATATGCCGAGCTGATTTTTCTGTAAAAACAGGAAAATGTACGGAAAAAGCGAATTGTGCTGCAGATATCGGTGGCGTATAATGGAATTACTTCATGTGTAGTAACTTCGAGAGAGATGGAGAAAAAATTTTTTGATATTTTAAGAATTGTACAGAAAAATCCGGTATTCGGAAAAACGTTAATGTGCGGCGGTATGTTAGATGAAAAGCGCATGGAAATCCTATATGAGATTCTCTATGCGATTGACAGGGGGGAGCTTACGGATACCAGAAATGACATCTTTCAGTATGGCAGTCTGATCGGAAAAAAGGACTTACTGGCAAGACAGATTTTTTTGTGTTTATTGATTCTCTTAGATGAGCAGGAACAGATGATCAGGAAATGATTTGCAGATCGTAATAACAAAAGATTTTTTACAAAAGAGTTCTGTGTAAGGCACAGAATTGCCGTGTGGATTTTTAGATGGAAAAAGAGTCTGTAGTTCGGCTCAGAATAACAAGGGAGGAGAAAGTATTACTACACAAGGGGAGAGTTTTTAGAATAGTCTTACCGGATGTTCCGGTGAGACTATTCTTTTTTATCTTGTCATGAGTTGGAAAAAGGGTTACTATAATAAAGATTTGATAGGCAGACATATAATGTTAAAAAGTTGGAGCAAAATCCAAAATAAAATCAGAATAGAGGAGATTACACCATGAATATTGTTGTTTTAGCAGGTGGTTTAAGTACAGAGAGAGATGTGTCTTTCAAGACGGGGGATATGGTATCCAAAGCACTTCGTGAGAATGGACATAATGTTATTTTACTGGATGTTTTTATGGGATACAGTGACAAAGAGGAAAATCTGACCGGAATTTTTGACCGCACAGAGGAAGTCAGCGTACAGGTAAAGGATATCCCGGAAACAGCACCGGATCTTGCAAAGGTAAAAGCGTCAAGAAAAGACCAGTCGGACTGCTTCTTCGGACCGAATGTCATCAACATGTGCCGCATGGCGGATATTGTTTTCATGGCATTACACGGAGAAAACGGAGAGAATGGCAAGATTCAGGCAGCTTTTGATCTGTTTGGAATCAAGTATACCGGAACCGGTTATTTGAGCAGTGCGCTTGCAATGGATAAGGGAATGGCAAAACAGCTATTTATCGCTGGTGGAATCCCGACACCACGAGGTATTTCCATGAAGAAAGAGAACCGGAAAGATTCTGCAAAAGAACTTGGCTTAAAGCTTCCATGTGTTGTAAAACCATGCTGTGGAGGTTCCAGTATCGGTGTTACGATCGTGCGCACAGAGGATGAATTCAAGAGCGCTTTGGATGAGGCGTTCAAATGGGAAGATAACCTCATCATTGAGGAGTATGTAGAGGGACGTGAGTTTTCCATCGGCGTTATTGACTATAAGGCGCTTCCGGTCATTGAGATCGCACCAATTCAGGGATTCTATGATTACAAGAATAAGTACAAAGCAGGCAGTGCAGTTGAAACCTGTCCGGCAGAATTACCGGAAGAGATCACAAAGCGGATGCAGCATTACGCAGAGCGCGTGGCAGAGGTGTTAGGACTGGATACTTACTCCCGCTCGGATTTCTTATTAAATAAGAATAACGAAATTTACTGTCTGGAAGCAAACACACTTCCCGGCATGACACCGACAAGCCTTCTTCCACAGGAAGCAGGCGTTCTGGGAATCAACTTTAATCAGTTATGTGAGAAGCTGATTGAGATTTCCTTAAAAAAATATGAGAAATAATGATGAATGACATATCGCCACCAGTTTTGCAGAACCGGTGGCAGTTTGTTCTATAATAACAGGAGCATGATATGAAAAATATGACCTTAGAGCATATCGCAGCAGTCTGCGGCGGTACTTACATAGGAAATGAAGCGGATAAAACGCGTGAGATCCAAGGAGCAGTGATCGACAGCCGCCTTGTGGAAAAAGATTACTTATTTATCCCGGTACGTGGAGAAAAGGTGGACGGACACAGTTTCATCCCATCTGTTTTTGAAAAAGGAGCGCTGGCAGTGCTTTCCGAAGAAAAATTAGAGGATCCGGCAGGTCCATACATTCTCGTGGAAAACACCTTAGACGCGATGAAGAAGATCGCAGCAGATTACCGCAGAGGTCTGGATATTAAAGTAGTCGGAATCACAGGAAGCGTTGGAAAAACGAGTACCAAAGAGATGATCGCATCTGTTCTGGCACAGAAATATAATGTGTTAAAAACAGAGGGAAACTTGAATAACGAGATCGGACTTCCGCTCACGATTTTTAAAATCCGGGAGGAACATCAGGTGGCTGTGCTTGAGATGGGAATTTCCGAGTTTGGTGAGATGGACCGGTTATCCACAATGGCAAACCCGGACATCTGCGTGATCACGAACATCGGACTCTGCCATCTGGAAAATCTCATCACAAGAGATGGAATCTTAAAGGCAAAGACAGAGAGTTTTGCGCATCTGACACCGGATGGAATTGCGGTATTAAACGGAGATGACGACAAGCTCTGCGATAAGAAAGTTGTCAATGGAAAACCGGCAGTGTTCTATGGTATCGAAAAGGCTGCCAAAGTGGCTGAAACAGAGGAAGGAACTAAGACGCTTGCCGAGAAAACGGTTTACGCAACGAATGTAGAGGCAGTTGACCTGACCGGAACAAAAGCAGCGATCCATTATCCGTCGAAAGAGACAGGCGGGGAAGTGACGATGGAAGTCACGATTCCAATCGCCGGAGAACACAATGTATACAATGCGCTGGCAGCGGTGAGCGTGGCAAGAGAATTAGGGCTGACCTGTGACGAGATGAAGCGCGGGATTGAATCAGTGCAGACGATCGGCGGCAGAAGTAATCTGATCCACAAAAATGGCATTACGATCATCGACGACTGCTACAATGCAAATCCGGTTTCCATGAAAGCATCCATCGATGTATTGTCCAACGCACCGGGCAGAAAAATCGCGGTACTCGGAGATATGGGCGAGCTTGGCGCAGAGGAAAAACAGCTTCACTATATGGTTGGAGAACATTTTGCAGAAAAAGGAATTGACGCACTTTACTGTGTGGGAACACTCTCGCAGGAGATCGCTAAAGCAGTGCGTACATGCAGCAGCAAGACGGAAGTCCATCATTATGAGGACAAAGCAGACCTGATCAAAGACCTTGTCAAAGAGGTACAGAGCGGTGATACAGTGCTTGTGAAAGCGTCACATTTTATGGGATTCCCGGAGATTGTGAAGGAATTGACGAAGTAAAAATAGGAATGTCCGATGCGACACGCCAAAACCCCCAGTGCCGAAACACTGGGGGTTTTCAAAATAGATTATTTTATGTTCTAATATGGTCTGACAGATACCTAAATCATAGATTTATTTTTCTCTAACATCTCAGCAATCACATCCTGACAGTAAGCTCCGATTTTTTTCTTCTGTTCCTTATCCAGCTCGTTCGGATAAATTGGTTTTCCGTATTCTACAATTACATGTGCTTTTTTGACACGAGGCATATGAGCCTCCAACACATCTGCGGAGTTCGTGATCGCCATCGGGATAATCGGACAGCCACTCTTTTCCGCAATCTTGAAACTTCCCTCTTTGAATGGGAGCATCAGATCGTCCGTTTTATTTCTTGTGCCTTCCGGGAAGATACACATGGAAATTCCATTCTTTACATTGTCGATTCCGGCAAGGATCGTTTTTAACGCTTCTTTTACATTCTCACGGTCGATAAACAGACAGTGCAGATGCCGCATCCAGGTGCGCAGCAACGGCACTTTTTCCATATCCTTTTTCGCAATGTAGCCGGTGAGACGCGGGCAGCGTGCATAGGTGATGATAATATCGAAATAGCTTCTGTGGTTTCCGATGTATAAGACCGCCTGATCTTTCGGGACATTTTCTTCACCGATGACGGTCACTTTCGTTCCACAGATAAATAAAATCACACGGAATGCCCACTGCACCATGCGAAGCTGACCTAAGTCGGCAGCCTGTTTGTTGAATTTTGCAATGATCCATTCCACGCCGAGCACCGGGATTCCGATGATGAGGTAGAGAATTGCAAAGAGTAATGCAAGGATTAATCTTATCATAAGGAAAATTCCTTTCTACTTAATAAAATGTTTTATAGATAATTACGAAACTCCTCCTATTCTTCTTTTAATTGTTCAAAATCAACAAAAACATTCAAGACACGCTCTCGCTATGTGTCACTCGCAACGATTCCCCAATGTCTTTCATGTCTTTTGTTGATTTTTCACAATATAATTTAGGTTTTCAGGAGTTTCGTAATTGTCTATAAAATTTAAAAAAATACGATGATACATATTACACTGAAATATCAGCCTCATCTCATTATAAGGGTTGGGGAAGAGAAAAACAACTCATAAATTAGGAATATAGAAAGGTATGCCGGCATACAATGGTATAAGAGGTTACTGGAATGAGGTACGGGTGAACAGTAACTATAAGAGCAAAAATGCTGTGCCGCAGGGCACGGAACTGGAGGCGGGTATGCAGACGAAAAGGGAAAAAAGCAGGTATGTTTTTTGGAAAACGGAGGTTCTTTTTGCAACGCTTTTTTTTGCAGCACTTCTTTTTGCCGGATGCAGTGTGGAACAGACGAACCGGACAAAAATCAGTGATCTTGATTACACGATCGCCGCAGAGGCAGACATACCGGAAGAACTGCAAAATGATATTGAGGAGAAAAAGGCTGCAGATTTTAAAATGACGTACAAAGACAACGAATTTTTATACATAGTAAGAGGCTACGGAGAACAGGAGACCGGAGGGTATAGTATCTGTATCCGCGATCTGTATCTGACATCGAATGCGATCATTTTTGATACGGAACTGATTGGTCCGCGCAAGGGGGAAACCATCAGTAAGAGCCCAAGTTATCCATATATTGTGGTGAAAGTGGAGCTGCGGGATGAGAATGTAGTGTTTGAGTAGATTTGTATGAAAAAACATTCAAAAATAGAGAAAAATTGCAAATATTCATGAATTTTGTGCAAAACACGCAAATCCGTTTGACAAAATTTTATTACAGTGCTAAAGTAAAGCGTGAAATAAGGAGGTAGAAAAATGCAACAGGCAGACATCAGTAAGGTACGTGCATCCGTACACCAGCAGTGTGGCAGTAAAGTTATGATCCAGCTTGACCGTGGGCGTAATAAGGTTGATATCCAGCAGGGCGTGATCCAGCATGCATATCCAAGTGTTTTCACGATATTGGTAAATGATGAGCGTGATGACAATCAACCTCAGTTATTATCCTTTAGTTACAATGATATTATTACAAAAGATATCCGCATGAAACTCTGCTAAGAAAGTGTGCAGATGGCTATTTTGTGAGCAAATAGTGATAAAAGCGTGTATAAAATTCCCTCTATTCGAATACAATGAAAAAAAGGATTTCGGATCGGGGGAATTTTTTTGCAGTTAAATAAAATAAAATTACATAGTTGCACGACATTTGCCAATGCACAGAGCCAGATTACATTAGATGACGATTACAACGTGCCGGACTACCGGCCGGATATTGTAAAAGTGTTAAAGGAAAAAGGAGAACTTCAGTTTGATGAGGTGAAGGCGGCAGCAGGCGCGGCGTGGTTAAAGGGACGCCTTGTTTTTAAAGTGTTGTACCGCAGTGATCAGGACAATGCAAAAATAAGCTGTCTGAAAGGAGAAATACCGTTTCAGGAAAAACTCAACATGGACGGTGTACAGGAATATGATGTGATACAGGCATCCGGAGAGATTGAGGATCTCACGATCGGAGTCATCCATTCCAGAAAAATCAGCGTGCGGGCAGTCATTTTGTTAAAGACAGAAGAACCGCGGGAAAAAGAGGATGAACTCTGTGTCGGGGCAGAGGCAGATGACGGATGCGAGAAACGTTACCGCAACACGGACATCTTACAGCTGGTATGCAGGAAACGCGATCAGTGCCGCCAGAAAAGCGAGATCACACTGCCGTCAAGCAAACCTAATGTGCAGGAAATTTTATGGAAAAGCTTAGAAATCCGCAATCTGGATACAAAAATGGGGCAGGACGGTGTAAAACTGAGTGGCGAAGTGCTCATCTCCGTTTTGTATCAGGAGGAAGAGGAAACAGACCGCGTGCAGTGGTATGAGATGGTGATTCCATTGGACTGCGGTGTAGAGTGTGACGCAGGAGCGGAGGCAGATATTATCTATAAAGTGAAGGCAGAACCGGCTTCCATGGAACTTGAGGTAAAGCCGGATTACGACGGTGAGGAGCGTGTTCTTGTCCTGGAACTTG
>ERZ857775.2848-NODE-2848-length-15457-cov-7.319049_pt1 | contig 15457 bp, 7 predicted proteins | sample MGYA00519698_ERZ857775 | MGnify/ENA primary metagenome ERZ857775 (study PRJEB31778, sample SAMEA3449363) | human gut metagenome | biome: human gut; feature: human-associated habitat; material: faeces | place: United Kingdom | collected 2010/2012 ...
ACGGGCCGATGGCGAGCATCGGCCCGTTGACGGGGTTTACCCTATTTATTTTTAGGTTCTGCACGGGGAACCACCCCTCAGGCCGCTCCGCGTCCAGCGCAAACAGCGCCCCGTCCCCTCTGTCGCTCCGCGACATCTCCCCGCCCCGCGGGGAGTCACCCCTCAAGGGGCGCCAATATCTAACCTTATGTTTGCGGTGGCTCCCCTAGAGGGGAGCTGTCACCGAAGGTGACTGAGGGGTGGTTCCTTGCCACAAACCTAACGCCCATGGGGTGGTTCCTCGCCGCAAACCTGACGCCCATGGGGTGGTTCCCCACGCAGGGCCTAAAAATCAACCGAACAACGGCCATGTACACCCAAAAAAATTTATTCCCCAATAACCCACCATAGGGGGAGGGCCAAATCCGGCCCTCCCCCTGTGTATGATGGATTATCCCTCTATACCCTATTGGTGAATTGTAACATTGTTTTGCCTTGCGGCGGGCGCATCAGGCGCGGTTCTTCTTTTTCAGGCTCAGCAGCACGCCAACACCGGCCACAACCAGCAGCACGCCAATGCCGCTGAACAGCAGGGTGCCGAAACCACCGGTGGTGGGCAGGTTGAAGCCCTTGCGGTTGATGATGACGATCGCTTCATATTCGTACGGAGCTCCACCAACCGTAACTGCGGTGCTAGTGTACTCATGCTTAATCAGTTTACCTTCGTTATTAAAGGTTTCCTTCTTTTCCCATTTGGTGGCGTAGTCCAGAGTCAGGTTTGCGTCCACCGGACCAGTCAACAGGTTATAGCCTTCGCGAGTCTTGGTTTCAACCAGCTTATACTCGCCAGTCGGCAAACCTTTTGCAACAGCCTTACCGTCGGCCTCCGTCTTCAAATCCATAACAGCAAACCACTTAGGCTCATCACTAACAGTATCGTTCAGCTTTTTTGCTGCTGCTTCCTCAGGCGTTAAAAGGGTCTTATCAGCACCCATAAACTTAACGGTGCCATTTTTGTTCATCGTATCTTTTTCTGCATCATACTTTTTATAAAGGGTAAATTCAACATCCTTCAGCGGTTCGCCATCCTCATTCTGTTTCAGGATGCCAGTCTTGAACGTATAAACAACAGCTTCGTCATGGATATCATACGGAGGATCCGCTTCAGTAGTGGTAATATTTGTCTTCTTGGAGTATTTCAGGTCGGCACTGTTTACATTGCCCACTGCACCAACCGAAGCGCCGTCCTGGAGCTTTGCGGTATAGGTAATGGTAATGGTTCCACCTGCATATGCCGCAATCTTGTCAGTAGCAAATGCAATCGTAAAGCCAGACTTACCCTCAGCATTCGTTATCGTCAGGGTATACTCAGTACCCTCTTTAAATGTCGTTTCTTCAGCTTCGCCAACTTTTCCTTTAACATCAATATCACTATTAACAACCAGCTGGTCGCTATTCATTTCATCAGATACGGTGAAAGTCTTCAGTTTTGCAACGTTTTCAGGAACATTGACAGTCAGAGTATACGGAACATCATCACCAATGCCATAGTCTGCATCCTTTTTACCTGTAATTTCCTTTTTGAAGTCCGGCTTGTAGTTCTTTACTTTAACCTGTGCTCCACTAAAAGCAGTAGTGTCAAAGCTCTTTACACTAGTTTCAGGCTTTTGCGCGCCTTCAATATCACTTTCGGTCGCTGCAACCATCTCGCCATTGTCACCGATCTTAAAAACATAGGCAATGCCGGAATCCAAAATGTAACCATCGTTTGCATTAACTTCAGTTTCCACAAAGGCATATACACCTTTGGTCAAACCAGAAACGCTGATTTTGCCATCTGCACCCGTGGTAAGGACACCCGTTTTATTAGCTGCGTCAAGCCACTCGCCTGCATTATCTACGCCATTTGCAGGCTTCTTCTCAATCCAAGTCCATGTTCCGTCTTCATTCTTCTTATAGAGCTTAAACTTGTAGCTCTGCATGGCTGTAACTTCTGTATCTGTACCGCTCTGCTTACCGACTTTCTGCAAAACAGCCTGACCATATGCAGTAGAGTTTTTCGGGAAGACATGAACATCGTACAGCCAATCAGTCAGACCGCCATTCGTATCAGTCGAGACTTTTGTCATAGGAACAGAGACAAAGAACGGCTCACATGCAGTCCTGACAGAATCCGGTGTTTCGGTTTCAAGCACAAGGTAAAGACCCAAAGGCAATTCTTCAAACTTAACAACGCCACTGGTATCTGTCGTTTTCGAATCGACTTCAGTTACAGTTGCAGTCACGTCACTCTTCAGTTTATAACCGCCGGTAGTAGTATCAGGTTCTGCATAATCTTCCCAGCTTGTAGGCCAAGCTACATCTTTACCATCATAATATTTTTTCAGATCTTCTGCATTCTTAACCTGATAAACGGTAAAGGTTGCACCTGCCAACGGAGTAGGCGTTTCACCTTTGTCATTCGAAGGAAGACTCCCTGCGTCTTCTGCCTCGCCGGTTGCAGGCCCTCTAGTATCATCGTTCCACTCATATTTATGAATCGTAATGGAACCGGTATCCTGCGTCCAAACCGGATTTGCAGTGGGTGCCGGTGTTGTTCCACTGCCATCATCTGCCATTGCTGGCATAGCGCACAGGCTGAGGGCCAGGGCGGCGCTCAACAGGCCTGTGAGAAAACGTTTTGCTTTTTTCATTTCAGTACCTCTTCTCTTAAAAAAAATCATCATCGGATGGGCGGCGGGGGCCGCCCGGCTTAAGGGTTCTGCATCAGCACGGCGTGCAGTGCGGGGCGCTGCAGCGGGGAAACGCTGCCGCGCCGCCCGCACTGTGCCGTGAAGAAAAAAGGAGGAAAAACTGGGCCGCTTGCCCACTTGGCTTAAGGTGCATCTGAAACCAAAGGAAATAACGGATATTTCGCAGCCACAAGCAGGATGTAAGGCAAAGAGCCGCCGGAATCCTTTCCGGCTCCCAAGGCTTTTTAAGCCTTAACGCAACATCCGGCTGCGCTTATAGAAACAGGCGATATTTTCCGCTTTTCAGTTACACACCCCGGCTTATGGCTGCGCCTGCCGTAAACGGGCGCGCACTGGCGGGCAGGCCCTGTACCCTGGGGGTTGCTGGGTTTCCGGGGGATGGTTAATGTCGCCGGCCCCCTTTCCTGTTGTAGCGGAATGTGAATATCAACAGCCCTGCCACCGCCAGCGGCATGCCGATCAGCAGCCACAGGCTTGGCGCGTCTGCACCCGTGTGGGGCAGCTCAGGCGTTTTACGGTTCAGAACGGTAAGGGTCATGGTGTAGGTGTTATTGGCGCCCTTATTGAACGTCTTATCTTCTTTCTTAACTTCCTCACCATCAATATAACACTTGCCGCCTTGGGTAAATTCGATCACAATTGGCTGTGCCAACAGGTTGTACCCCGGATGTGCCTTGGTTTCCGTCAGGCGGTATGTACCGGGTTCCAGATTTGTGAACACCTTGGTGATTTCGCCTTTATCGTTCGTTGTGGCGGTAATGGAACCTGTGTTTTCCTTATCGAATTCATAGGTAGTATCTACCTGCGGTTCTCCTTCGGTTGTTTCGGCTTTCAGCTTTTCCAGCTTGAACTCAACATCTTTCAAGAATACTTCTTTGTTATTTTCGCCTTTTTCCGCGTCCTTCTTGATGATATCCAGTACAAACTTCGGGTTCTGCAGCGTGTTGGTCAGCTCAATCTTGCCGCTGCCGCCGGTGATGGTTCCATCGGGGGTTGTGGCTGGCGTTGTAGTTGCGCCGGTTTCGCTGTCCGTTTCGCTGTTTGCTGTGGCTGTATTGCCTGTTGAGCTGCCCGTGCTGTCCGCTTCGCTTTTTGGTGTTGCTTCAGCCTTTACCGTTACACCATACGTATTGCCGTCAATCGTAATGGTTTTGCCTGCCGCGGTAAAGTTGTCATCCTTATCCACCGTACCTTCCACAATGCGGTATTGGTAATTCGTGTTGGGATTGTCAACCGAGCGCTGATCCAAACCGCTAAAGGTTTGCTTCCAGCCATTATTATCATCGGGGGCAATGGTAACATAGGCTTTCGGGCCGTAGTTTACCGGTGTCCAGTCTTCATCTTTTGTGCTGGTTGCCAGGCGGCGCTGGAGCTGGATGTAGATCTCTTTCGGCTGCTTCGCAGTGCTAAGATCGTCCGTACCATTTGCATCTTTCCAGAGCTTATCGAACTCAATGTTGATCAGTTTGCGCGTGGTGTTGGTAAAGATTGCGGTAATTGGGCAGGTTTTTTCCTCCTTAATCACGCCTTCCACCATGTTGTCGATCACATCGGCGGAATTGCAATCTTTCGGAACAGTTACGCTTTGCAGCCTGGAACCATCTAGCGGTGTTTCTTCCTCGATGGTATAGCGGGTGCCAACGGGGATGCCGGTGATGGTCACGGTGTGGTCTGGGTATTTTTTCACATCGCTCATGTCGATCTCAACATACCTTATGATGTCCTTTTTTTCCAGACCAGCACCGCCAACATCACTAAAGGTAACTTTGAACTTGTAGGTGCCTGTAATGTTCTTTTCCTCACCAGCTGCGGCCTGCTTTTGGATTTTCAGCCCGCCGGTTTTGACGGTGTTGACGTATTTTACCTTTAGCTTTGTCAGCGTGGAGCTTGTTTCGTCCGGGTCCTTATAGGAGCGGAAGACGATGGTGTTAGCGGTAGTGGGCTTCTGTCCGTTATAAATGTTTTGAACATTGCCGCTTTCTTGTTCCGTCTCAGACGTAATCTTTTCCGTTCGGCCATCATCGGGGCCGCTTCCCTTCTGCTCGATTAACGGAGGTGCTGGATCCAAAAGACTTACGCTCTTACCTCCGCTCATCGACTCAACCTCCTTCCCGTTCTCGCACACGGTCCATGTGGTGTCGTACAGGTTTTGGTTCAGATCCTCTTTGAGCGAAATGTAGCTGCCGCGGCGGAACTGGTCGCTGAAGGTAACGGTTTCTCCAGCTTCCAGAACAAAGCGTCCGTCCTTGTCCACCAACTGGGTGTCTGTGTCATTGCTGGAGGTGTACTGTGCGTTTTCGGCGTTTTCCAAATGACCGCTTTCGGCGGAGCCGTAATCCGGGATGTCCTCCTGATCGGTTGTAAAGCCGGTCATCTTACTTGGCACCGCTTTGGGAATGAAGGTAAAGTTCCTGAAATAGATGTTGCGGTTATAGTTATCGCCCACGCGGATGGTTGTAACGTTGTTGTTAAAATCGCCCTGCTCTTTCATCTTGTGCAGGTCCAGCTTTACGGTGACCCATTGGTCTGTCGTCACTTCGACCGAGCCATACGTTGCGCCGTTAATGCCTGTTGTGCCAAGGCTGCCTTTTTGGCCGGGGGTAGGTGTCTGATTATCCAGCAGTTCCAGATACAGGTTGTTGAGGGAAAGGTCACTACCATCTTTTTGGGAAACGTAAACCTGGAACGTAAGGAAGCGCATTTTTTCGATATTGATGGGGCTTTCCAGCGTCAGGATGCCACGACGTTTATCACGCGCTGCACTTTGCGTATCCGTATAGCGTGCGTACCAGTGAAGGACCTGTTCGTTTTCATTCCCGGAATCTGGCCAGGGGTTTGTTTCCCGCCTGAAAATGTAGTCATATTCGTTTCCTGGGGTTGCGGCGGCAATGTTGCTCTCATTCAAATTCACCTTTTGGGACTGAGTTCCGCTTTCATCCGGGCCAACGGCATCTGTTTTTCCATAATGGGTTGCCTGGTTCTGGATGGTGAAGTTGAAGATTTTCTGGTTTTTAAAGCAGTTTTTGAAGTCATCATCAGTAACGTTGGTCAGATCGACTTCTTTTTGAACCTGCAGCTCGTTATTATCCGGGAAGTTGAACGCCACCGCCATGTTGGACTCCCACATACCGCGTTCCATGTAGTACATGGTAAGTGTGTGCTTTTTGCCTTTGTCGAGTGGAAGAGTAGTGCCTTGCGCGTAGAACTTGATGTCCTCGCCATGATATGTTACGGTCTTGACAGGGTTGCCTTTTTTTTCATCTTGATCACCTTCTAATGACGTTCCGCCTGTTTTGACCCTACTGACATAGGCTGTTACACTATTATTCTTTTCATCTGCCTTGCCAAATTCCAGCAGGCCGGAAACCTCACCATGGGCGCCGCCAACGTCAAGCGCCAGCTGGCCATCAATGAATACCCAAACGTCATCGTCACCGGAGAAGAAGAACTTGATGCTGGTTTTTCCCTTTTTTCCATCTGCTTCCACCATGCCGTCATCCGTCAGGGTAAAATCCATCTGCAGCTTGGTGCCAAAGCCGTAATTGTAGGTAGAAAACACACCAGAGGTTGCTGTTTCATTGAACGGGAAGTAGCCATATTTGTCTTGCGTGCCCTGTGACGCACTCACATTCTTTGAAGGCTCTCTGTTAGTGGCACTTTGGAGAAAATATTTTGAATCCGAATTTTGTCCCGAATCTTGTTTTAGATACAAGGTTGTATCCTTGCTGTCAAAGTACCAATAATCAACGCCGGTATCGTCGTTAAAAAGGTTCTCCTTTTTAGTAAATGGGAACTTTACATTCTCATACACTTCACCAAGCTTTGCATTTTTACTATTCTTTCCTAAGAGGAACTCTTTGTTAAAGTGCGGTTCTACTGTTGGTGATGTTGTTCCGTTTAACAACGGTGCTCCATCTGCTTTACCGGTGGATGTTGTATCCTTAACCAAGCCCTGATAGGCATAGTATATATGATTATTTCCATTGGTAAAATCGTCATTATACTGAGCGTTATTGATTGCCATGAAATGATTAAATTTGTCATACCCAAACAAATTTAATGTATCTGCAATCTGGCTAAAGTCAGTTCCACCTGCAGGCTGGAAATGTCCGGTATAAAGCGGGTATTGGGCATTTGCATTCTTATAATAATCGCTCAGCGCCTGATCAAATTCACGGAAGGGTACCCAGTTGCGGTGACTTACAGTAGAAGAATTTCGATCGTAACTACCACGGTTCTTGCCGTTCAGTTCGTAATCTGTATAATAGTCATACAGCGTACTGGTAACATATTTTGTGTTTGCTTCTTCCGTAAAAGGAGCGGATTTAATATCTACTACTTTAGTGTCAGGATTTTTCCACGTTTCGGCATCACGCAGGGTACCTTTTGGAGCCCAGTAGCCGCCACGAGTGGTGGTACCTTTATATACTGCATCGTCATTCGTATCCGCATAGAAGCAATTTTTGTCATCTGTGGGAATCGTCAGCCACTCTGTACTTACTCCATTTCCTTTTGTCGCATTGTCACCGTTAATTGCATCACCGGAAAAGATGATTGAACGATATCCTTGGGGAATGTCAATATAATAAAGATTTTCGTTTGTACCATCTTTTACCAGCGTGCCGCTTTCGGATTCTACGCCGTCTCCTTTTATCCGATAATAAATGGTCTCTTTATTATTATTGGCTTTGGGGATTGAAAAGTCGTCGGTATCTCCATTCAATGCCATCTTGGAAAAAGTAGCATCGTAATAGATGCGGGTGGCACCGGGACGCCCCCATGTTGCATCCTCAATATCATTGTACATGTAGCAATAGCATTGACCTTCGGAATACTGGAAGCGTTTCTGATTTTCTCCTGTTACTTCCTCATTATAAAAATTGTAGTATTTACTTATTTCTGTATTATCATCGCCCGCGGTAAAGCGAACAAAAGAGCAATAATCGTTAGGAATTTTAAAGGTTGCTGTGGAACCAGAAGCAATACTATTTCCAGAATCAATACTATTTAAGGGTATTGGGCCACCGACCGGCTTAAGCTCTCCTTCTTTCGGTTCATAAAACCAGGCTTGGACGTTCGTTAGTGTTTCACTGGTTTTATTTTCAAAGGCCATCGTTTTGCCAGCGAAATGCTTATGGCCAACCTTATAGATTTTCCACAGCTCTGGATGCCAGCCATCTCCGTTCTCTCCGTCATAGTAGTCGCCGCCGATATAATTCGGATTAACTGGATCGAACGATATATCCCGTAGCTGATTATTATCATCTACTTTAACAATGGTTACTGTGTATGTATGTGTTTCTCCTTTATATCCGCGAAATTCAAGTCCACCCAACACTCCATATTTATAGTGGTCTTGATGATTCAGGACCACAGAATAAATTTTTCTTCCGTCATCCGTTTCGCTAACTTCCTTCATAGGAAGTTCATATTTTGGATCATTTTGACTTTTTCCAATAATGGCACGTATTGTCACCCCTGTATAATCGATCCAAATCTTAGGCACTGCAAAATAGAGCGTGTAAGTATCCGGCACTCCCCCCGGCTCACTAACTGCCTGCACGTTATCCACGCTTGTTGCGGCGTACATCTTCTGCGGCTGTTCGGTCGGTTCTGGGGTGGCGGTGGGGGTCACGGTCGGCACAGGGGTGGCCGTTGCGGTGGCTGCCGGTTCCGGGGTCGGGGTGGGTTCTGCCGTGGGCTCCGGCGTTTCGGTCGGGGCGGGCTGCTCCGGCTCGGCGCTTTGTTCCGGTTCCGGGGTGGCGGCGTTCTGCTCCGGCGGAGTGGTATCCTCCCCGGAGGCCGTTCCCTGCTCATCCTCCAGCAGCTCTACTTCGTCAGGTGCGTCGGGCAGAAGATCCACCTCGGCGTATACAGGCAGGGCCATTGCCATAACCAGGCAAGCGGTGACAAGCAGCGCTGTCAGCCGGCGCGCCCAACCTGTTGTGTTTTTTCCTGTTCTATTCAATCTGCTCACTCGCCTTTCGCGCTGGTTTAATGAAAGCACATTGTTCCACAGGGGATCCCTGTGAAACAGTAAAAGAAGCCAGCTTCTTTTACTTGCGCAACCGTTGCCATGTTGTTTTCAAAAAAATTACGCATCGAATTTTCTCATTGCGCATTTACTTTTTAGTGTTGAAGTATAGCACCTTTATACCAGAAAGGCAATACAATCCACGTAAATTCCTGTTTTTCGGCACTTTTACTGATTGCGTTTTCCTCCAATTATACAATGTATTCAAAGCCTTTGTATAATTTATTCCTGATTTTCTTTTTGGCAGCGGTCCCTTTTATATACTTTGACCGCGCGTTTATGATCCTCTGCGCACACAGAGCGCAACTTTGCAGCAAAATTCACCTTTTTTGCTACATTTCCCTGTTTTTGCGCAATTATTTGTTTCGCATGCGCCTGTTTGTGGCGGGGCCTGGCGGCTGGGTGGGCGCCTTGTGGGAGGGATGGCAGGTTTGCGGCGCACGGTTCCCGCTTTTTTGCGGCGCGATGGGTACACCGCGCCCCTGCAAACGGTTTGCGGTGTTTGCGGCGGCGGGTGTGTGTGTGGTGGATTGCACGCCCACCAACGGGACGCCGTTCTCCCTTTACAACGGGGTGCGGGTTTGCTGCAGATATGCCATTCGCTTTTTTGTCCCCCTTGCCCTGCCCCTGATTCCCGGTTCCCCCTTGCCGATTTCTATTTGCGCCAGCTCCTGAGGTGCATCTGAGAGCAACGAAAATAGCGGATCTTTCGCAAGCACAAAATCCGGCTGCGTTTACTGAAACAGACGAGCTTTTTGACGTTTCAGACAGGACTAAGGTGTATCTGAAAAGTCGAAAATTTAGTCTATTTCTACAAACACAGCGGGATTTTGCGTTAAAGCGCCTTGGAATCCACAAAGGATTCCTGCGGCTCTTTGCCTTAAATCCTGCTTGTGTTTGCGAAATATCCGTCATTTTCTTTGTTTTCAGCTACACCAGTAAAAAGGCGGATTTTTTCCAAAGAGGTGTGATCCTATGACAAAACAAACCAAAATCAAGCACTATACCAAGCGCGATTACGCGGCGTTTGCTTATCTGGCCCCGTGGATCATCGGTATGCTGATCCTGCAGCTGTACCCGTTTTTAAGCTCGCTGGTTTACTCGTTCTGCAACTACAAAATCACCGGCACCCCCTCGTTCACCGGCCTGAACAACTACATCCAGTTGTTCACCATGGATACTGAGTTTTGGAACTCCTTGAAAGTTACCCTGGCCTACACGCTGTACACCGTGCCCGGCAAGCTGGTTATGGCATTGGCTGTTGCGGTGTTCCTCAACCGTAACATCAAAGGCATCAACCTCATCCGTACTTTGTACTACATTCCGTCCCTGTTCGGCGGCAGCGTTGCTGTTGCTCTGCTGTGGAAGATCATGTTCATGGATAACGGCGTTATCAACGCCATCCTGACCACCCTGCACCTGCCCAACGTACAGTGGCTGGGCGACCCCAATCAAGCCCTGCGCACCATCTGCATGATGGAGATCTGGCAGTTTGGTTCTTCCATGGTCATGTTCCTGGCCGCGCTGAAAAACGTTCCGGCAGATTTGTACGAAGCTGCCGAGATTGACGGCGCAAGCAAGGTCAAGATGTTCTTCAGCATCACCGTTCCGCAAATCACCCCCATCATCTTCTTCAACCTTATCATGCAGACCATTCAGGCTTTGCAGAACTTCACCTCTGCCTTTGTCATCACCGATGGCGGCCCCATGAAGGCTACCTATGTGCTGGGCATGAAACTGTATAAGGAAGGCTTCTCCTACTTCAAGATGGGTTACGCCAGCGCCATTTCCTGGATCATCTTTATTGTGATCATGCTGATCACTCTGGTGCTGTTCGCAACCTCCAAGTGGTGGGTCTTCTATGGCGACGAAAGCTGAGAAAGGGCGCGTGAGCATTATGACAAAACAACAAAAAAAGACCCTGAACCTGGTGCTGACCTATCTGGTCATCATCCTGATTGGCTGCGTGCTGCTGTTCCCCATTGCATGGATGATTTCGGCCGCGTTCAAAACCAACGATGAAATTTTTGGCTCCATTGCACTGATGCCCAAAAGCTTCAGCTTCCAGAACTTTATTGACGGCTGGAAAAGCGCCGGTATTTATACCTATGCAACCTATTTCATCAACTCCTTTATCATGGTCATCCCCACCACGCTGCTGACCATCGCTTCCAGTGCGCTGGTTGCCTATGGCTTTGCACGGTTCAACTTCCCGTTCAAAAAGCAGCTGTTTGCCATCCTGATCGCCACCCTGATGCTTCCCAACTCGGTCATCATCATCCCGCGTTACGTTCTGTTCAACAAGTTCGGCTGGGTCGATTCCTACATGCCATTCTGGGTGCCCGCCCTGCTGGCCTGCTACCCATTCTTCATCTATCAGCTCATCCAGTTCATGCGCGGCATCCCCCGCGATCTGGACGAATCCGCCTGCATTGATGGCTGTGGCACCTTCCGCATCTTCTGGCAGATCCTGCTGCCGTTGATGAAGCCGGCCCTCTTCTCCGCTGGCCTGTTCCAGTTCCTGTGGACCTATAACGATTACTTCAACTCCTTGATCTTCATCAACTCGGTCAAAAAATACACCATCTCGCTGGCGCTGCGCCTTTCCGTTGACGCGGAAAGTGTTGTGGTGTGGGGCCGCGTTATGGCCATGGCCTGCGTGGCGGTTCTGCCGCTGGTTCTCCTCTTCTTTGCCGCACAGAAATATTTTGTGGAAGGCATTGCAACCTCCGGCCTGAAAGGCTGATTTTCGTTTTCCTCTTTTTTGTTTGTTCCTCCTAAAAATCATTGACCCGTTGCGGGCCGGCACTGCCCGGCCCGCATTTTTTGTTGAGGTATCATAATGAAACTGGATCTGAATTCCCAAACATTAAACGTCAGCTTTGCCTGCCGGATCGAGGATGCCTGGGTGCCGGTGCCGGAAACTGCCTGCACACAGTCCGGCTTTGACTGGACGCTGAACGGTGCGCATTACAGTGCGCAGTTCACCCCCGCTGGCGATACGCTGTGCTACACCCTGCAAATGGATGCGCCCAACCCCACCCAGCTGCGCATGTGGCTGGCTGTGCCGGGGCAGAGCGATTATTTCCATGTGATCCCCTGCAATATTTACGGCGATAACCACGCCGCGGAAGCCAAACCCGGCGAATTTCCATTGCTGACGAAGGACCACCACGAGGTGGCGTTCTGTGCGCCGCTGTGGGAATTCCGTGCGGACCGCGCCGCCATGCCGCTCGCCGCCCTCTGCTGGGACGGCGGAGTGGCCGCCGCTGCAGTGGAACCCTACAGCGAAAGCGAGGCCGGGATCATCCGCAACGGTGTGTTTGCCGCTTTGCCGGATGCGTTCGGCATCAGCCTGGGGTACACCAACGACCCCACCACCTTCAAAAACCGCTCCACCCCGGCGCCGTCCACCCGCAGCATGGCCTGCAAGGCGCAGACCAGCGGCAGGATCTACCTGCGCAGCGGCCCGCGAACCGAGCTGCATGAGATCATCCGGCAGGAATACGCCCGCCACCAGGACCGCGCCGTCCCCCGCAATACCCTGCGCCAGGCCGTGCAGGGTATGCTGGATACCTTTGCCTACCAGAACTTTGACGCGGCGGCGGGGGAGTATACCAACCGCTGCTGCCGCCCGCCCAGGGAGACCGAGATGCGCCCCTGGCGGCTGGTGACGGAGATCGGCTGGACGGGTGGCGGCGTGCTGGCCTATCCGCTGGTGCTCTGCCGCGATGCCCTTGGCGCGGATGCCGAAGCGCCGCTGGCCGCGGCCATGAGTGGCGAACAGCTGTTTGACCGCATTGCCGATGCGTATAACGAAAATTCCGGCCTGCTGAACGACCTGATGGCCCCCAATGCCGCGGGCAGCCAGGTGAACGGCTGGTGGACCGGGTACGGCCTGGTCAAAGACTGCCACTGTGCCTATACAGTGGGCAGCGCCGTCCACTACCTGACCAAAACGATGGATTATCTGCACCAAAACGGCAAACCCTGCCCGGCCAAATGGATGGATGCAGCCCAAAAGGTGCTGCATACCGTCATGGATCTGCAGCGCGCAGACGGCGCTTTCGGCTATACTTACTCCACCCAGGAACGCAAAGTGCTGGATTGGAGCGGCTTTGCGGGCTGCTGGTTTGCCCCGGCGCTGGTTTACCTCTACCGCCTGACCGGCGAAGAACGCTGCCTGCACTCCGCCGAAAAGGCGCTGCATTACTACCATACCTTTGTCAAGGACCTGAACTGTTACGGTACCCCCATGGACACCTGGAAAGCCGTGGATGAGGAGGGCAACCTGGCCTTCATGCGCGGCAGCCGCCTGCTGTATGAGCAGACCGGCAAGGCCGAATTCCTGCAATATATGAAAGACAGCGCCGGGTACGAGTTCCTGTGGCGCTATGGCTACAAGACCTACCCGGAGCACACCCCGCTGAACCAGGGGTGGTCCGCCTGCGGCGGCGCCGTTACCTCGGTTTCCAACCCGCATATCCACCCCATGGGGGTTATTATTGACACTGACCTGCGCTATCTGGCACGGGTGACGGGTGACGGCTATTACGCCAGCCGCGCGGCGGATTCTGCCGCCTGGATGCTGCAATGCCTGGAACTGTACCCCGCAGCCACCGGCTATGGCCGTTACGGCATTTTGTCGGAACGCTGGTGCCCCAGCGATGGGCTGGATGTGGAGCGCTTCAGTGATGGCAGACCGTTCAGCAGCTGGTTCAGCCACAATCTGTGGGCTTCCGCCTGCGTGCTGGAAGCTGCATGTGAGCTGCTGCTGGAAATCGAACACAAGAAAGGATAAAAGCAATGGACCGTTATGTGACCGATATCAAAAATGGCTGCTACCAGAACCCGGTGCTGCCCATGGATTTCAGTGACCCCGACGCCATCCGCGTGGGGGAGGACTATTACCTGATCTCTTCCAGCTTTACCTACCTGCCCGGCGTGCCGGTGCTGCACAGCAAGGATCTTGTCCACTGGGAGCGCATCGGCAACTGCGTGGAGCGTCTGCCGTTTGACCGCTATGCCCAGCCCGCCCATGGCTGCGGCACCTGGGCCCCGGCGCTGCGCTACCATGCGGGCAGGTTCTATGCATTCATTCCCCTGCCGGACGAGGGCATTTTTTACACCGAAGCCACCGACCCCGCCGGCCCCTGGAGTGCGCTGCACTGCGTAAAATCTGCCAGCGGGTGGATCGATCCCTGCCCCCTGTGGGACGATGACGGCAGCGTGTATATGGCCCACGCCTTTGCCAAAAGCCGCTGCGGCATTAAGCACAAGATCCAGCTTTCCCGCCTGGATCCCGAAACGCTGGAAGTGGTGGAGGACGGCCCCATCGTGTTTGATGGCACCCTGAGCCAGCCCACCGCCGAAGGCCCCAAAATGTACAAGCGCAACGGCTGGTATTACATCTTTATCCCGGCAGGCGGTGTGGAATACGGCTGGCAGACCGTGCTGCGCGCCCGCAATGTGTACGGCCCGTATGAGGAAAAAATCGTCATGCACCAGGGGGCCAGCTCCATCAACGGCCCCCACCAGGGCGCGTGGGTCACAGCGCCGGACGGCAGCGATTGGTTCCTGCATTTCCAGGACCGGTTTGAACTGGGCCGCGTGGTACACCTGCAGCCTATGTGCTGGCATAGCGATTGGCCGTTCATCGGCCTGGAACAAAACGGCGATGGCATCGGCGAGCCGGTGACCGAGTGGGACTGCCCCAAAGGCGAAGCTGGTCCCGGCCTGCAAATAGGGGACAGCTTTACAAACGGCAAGCCCGGCCTGCAATGGCAATGGCAGGCCAACCCCCAGCCCGAAGCCTGGCTGCGCCCGGTGGCGGGAGATGCACTGCATCTGGTCTGCGGGGCCAGCGGAAGTTTGTGGCGGCAGCCCAATGTGCTCAGTCAGATGCTGCCTGCAGCGGATTTTACCGCAAACGTTACCCTTGGCCTGGCCGGGTGCGGCGCCGGAGCTAAAGTAGGGCTTAGCGTGATGGGGCAGAAATATTCCGCCATTGAGCTCTGCCGCACCGCGCAGGGCTGCACCGTGCAGTTGGTACAGGGCATGGTGAAAGACCTTGCCTCCACCGGTGATGCAGAAGAAACGATCCTTGCCGAAAAAATGGTTGACACGGATGAAATAACCGTTACAATGAAAATAACGGCTGCCAAGCAGGTGCAATATGCCCTGCTGGCAGCAGATGGCACCGCAGTGCCGCTGGGGGGAGCCCAACCCGTTGCCAAGGCAACCTGGACCGGCGCGCGCCTGGCCCTGTACGCCCGCGGCGGCACCAAAGGGGATGCTGCCTGCATCAAGCAGCTGAACATTACATTTTAACCGGGCTTTTGGCGGCAGAACACCGCAGATGCCCGCGGCAAAAAGGAGAGCAAACTGGCAATGGCAAGTGTTACCATCCGGCTGAACAGCATTGGTGAAGTGAAAGAGTTTAACCGCATTGCGGTCACTGTGCCCGGAGATGTGGACCTGCATTCCGGACGCTACTGCGTGGATGCAAAATCCATCATGGGTATTTTTGCCCTGAACCTGGCGCGCGAACTGACGGTGGACAGCCCAACCCTGAGCGAGGAAGAACTGCACAAAAAGTTTGCGGCCTTTTTGGCGGGCTAAGGCGTATCTGAAAACCAAGGGCAACACCGCACAATTCCCGCCTTGCGGCTTAAGCACCGCTCCGGCAGCT
>ERZ857775.2855-NODE-2855-length-15433-cov-4.739758_pt1 | contig 15433 bp, 8 predicted proteins | sample MGYA00519698_ERZ857775 | MGnify/ENA primary metagenome ERZ857775 (study PRJEB31778, sample SAMEA3449363) | human gut metagenome | biome: human gut; feature: human-associated habitat; material: faeces | place: United Kingdom | collected 2010/2012 ...
TCAGCAGCCAGCTGGACATATCGCTGGCCTCGGCGCTCATGGCCGTGACCAGCGGCCCCATCTTCCGGCCGCCGAGGTAGAAGTCGGCGCTGTCGTTGTTGGTCTTGCTATAGGCGAAACCCACCAGCAGCATGGCCGCAAGATAGACGACGATGGTGACGATGATACAGATCTCACTCATACACGTTCCCCCTTTGGTGCTTTTTCCTCTATGATAAAAGCATGGCATGATTTTACCACAGTAAAGCATCAAAGTGCAAGACCCCTGGGCAGATTCTTACCCTATGACCGAAATTTCGTTCTTTGCAGCGTCCAAAACCGCTCAATATGCCAACAGGCCGTCCTCCTCTAGAGGACGGCCTGTTGGTTCGGATGAAGAAAATGATGAAAATAAAGAAGATGACAGATTATTTTGCGGCTTCGCCTTCGGGGAAGATGATCTTGTTCACGAAGAAGAAGATGACCATCGAGATGCCGCCGTTGAGCACCGTGGTGCCGATGTTGTAGATGAAATCAGGCACCAGCAGACCGGCCACAGCCACCCAGATGCAGTTGATGGAGTTGACGATGCAGGTGATGAGGCAGAAGGCCAGCAGATACCAGCCGATCTGCTTGGCGAGGTTGCCCTTGCTGCGGAAGACAAGGTTGCGCTGGATGGGGAAATTGATGCACTCGCCGATGACCATGGCCACCATGTAGGCGCAGAAGTAGGGCAGGCCGCCGTGGGCGGCGTCGTAGCCGAGGATATTCCACTTGAAGGTCTCGCCGAACAGGGTGATGTCGATGCCCGGCCAGCCGAAGTCCACCACCGGCAGGCTTGCAAACGCCTTGGGCAGGAACTGCAGAAGCAGATATTTGAACACGGTGATGAGGTTGGACACGATGACGAACAGTCCACCCTCCCGCACCCATTTGGCCGCGGCCGGATGCTTTGCGGCAAAGTTATTCCAGAGATTCATGACCTTATTCCTTTCAGCTGTTTTTGAGCCGGTTTTCCATCTGGCTGTTCAGGATGAGATTCTTGACGAACTCATAGATGACCCGGAGGATGCCCACGAGCCAGAAGCCTTTCAGCTCCCAGACGAGGCCGTCCACCATGCCCATGCTCACCATGCCGTTGGTCATCTTGGCCAGCGCGCGCAGCGGCATATTATACTGGAACACGGTGTTCAGGTCGGGGGTGCCTTTTGCAAAGCTGCTGTCCAGACGGCAGCGCAGCACCTTCTGTGCCACCCAGCCCAGCGGACTGCGGCCATGGTCCATCTCGCCCAGCGTCATGTTCCGGTCGATGCGGACGACATCCTCCGGCACAGGGTGGCCCAGCAGAGCCTCGAACTCGGCGTCGGTCACATAGGTGATCTGACCGGAGACGTAGTGGAGCAGGTCGAGACCCTCGTAGGGGTCGGGAGCGTTGGTTCCCTTGACGGAGACTTCCGCCGTCAGGCGGATGTCTGCGCTGGATGCACCCACGCGGAGCTGATAGCTTCCGCCTTCGACTTCCCAGCGGTCAGTCTTGACGTTCCAGTAGCGGAACGCCTTGTCGTCCAGAGCGATGCTCACCGTTCTGCTCTCGCCGGGGGCGAGGAAGACCTTTGCAAAGCCCTTCAGCTCCTGCGCCGGGCGGAAGACTTTTGCGTCCGGCTTTGCGACGTAGAGCTGGACGATCTCGGCGCCGGCACAGCTGCCGGTGTTGGTGACGGTAAGAGTCACGCCCTTCTCGTCTGCCTTCAAATCACTGTACTCGAAGGTGGTGTAGCTCAGGCCGTAGCCGAAGGGGAACGCCACCGGCACACCGGCAGTCTGATAGTACCGGTAGCCCACATACAGGCCCTCGCGATACTCCACGTTCCGGCCCTCGCCGCCGAAGTTCGCCTTGGCGGGGGTGTCGTCGTGAGCCTGCGCCCAGGTCTGGGACAGCTTGCCGCAGGGGCAGAGCTTGCCGGTGAGGATGTCTGCGGCCGCGCCTGCGCCTGCCTGTCCGCCCAGTGCGCCGTAGACCAGCGCCCTGCACTGGCCGACCCACGGCGTCTCTATCGGCGCACCGGCGCTCAGCAGAACGACGACGTTCGGGTTGACGGCAGCCACAGCGGCCAGAAGCTGCTGCTGGTTCTCGGCCAGCTTCATGTCTGCGCGGTCGAGGCCTTCGCTCTCCCGCAGCTCATCGAGGCCGAGGCAGAGCAGAACGGTGTCAGCCTTCTTTGCGAGGGCCACAGCCTCTTCCAGCTTCTCGGCGTCAGCTGCACCCTGACGCTCGAAACCGGAGGCATAGCCCACGAGGGTGATGCCGCTGTCGTCGGCCTTGATGCTGTCCAGCAGGGTGTCCACCTGCAGGGCGTTGACGGCGCTGGAGCCTGCGCCCTGATAGCGGGGCGTCTCGGCAAAGTCGCCGATGACGGCCAGCTTCTCATTGGGCTTAAGCGGCAGGATGCCGCCCTCGTTCCTGAGCAGGACGATGCTCTCTGCGGCCGCGCGGCGGGCAAGCTTATGGTGCGCGGCAGCGTCGAAGGTGCGGGGCGCTTTTTCCACCGCAGCGTGGGTGGAGAGCACCAGTTCCAGCATCTCGTCGAGGCGGGCGTCCACGTCGGCCTCGGAAATTTTGCCGTCCTGTACGGCCTTCATCAGCTCCCGGATGGAGTCGCCGCCGGGACAGGGCATTTCGAGGGTGGAGCCGTTCTTCACGCCGAGGGCGTGGTCATTGGAGCCGCCCCAGTCGGTGACGACGGCCCCGTCGAAGCCCCAGTCCTTCCGCAGAATGTCCTGCAGCAGGTGGGCATTCTCGTTGGCATAGGTGCCGTTGATGAGGTTGTAGGAGGTCATGATGGTCTTGGGCTTTGCCTCTTTCACCACGATCTCGAAACCGGTCAGATACAGCTCCCGCAGGGTGCGCTCATCGAGCACCGAGTCGCTGGCCATGCGGCGCAGCTCCTGACTGTTGACCGCAAAGTGCTTGGGGCAGGCAGAGATGCCGTTTTTCTGGATGCCGCGCACATAGGCAGCGGCCATCCTGCCCGCGAGGATGGGATCTTCCGAGAAATACTCGAAGTCGCGGCCGCAGAGGGGGCTGCGCTGGATGTTCAGGCCGGGGCCGAGCAGGACAGCCACTTCCTGTGCGGCGGCTTCCTCGCCCAGTGCCTCGCCCACGGCTTCGCCCAGCTTCTCATCCCAGCTGCACGCAGTGGCGGAAGAGGTCGGGAAACAGGTTGCCGGAACGCTGGGGTTGAGGCCCAGATGGTCGGCGGCACCGGCCTGCTTGCGGACACCGTTGGGGCCGTCCGAAAGGGTGATGGCCGGGATGCCCTTTCCCGGCAGAGCGCGGGTGGTAAAGACAGTCTCGCCCGAGAGCAGGGCGCATTTTTGCTCTAAGTTCAGTTTCTGGATGATGTCGGTATGCTTCATCGCATTTTCCTCATTTTATCCTGAGCAGGGCAAAGGCCCGCTGTCTGGTGCAGCGGGCCTTTGCCGTTGGTTCAGTTCAGGTGCTGCATGGAGAGAGGGTCCGGTTTAGACTTCTTCTTCCTCTTCCTTGCGCTTCTTGTAGTTCTTGATGGCGGTGTACTCCAGGCCAACGATGAGCAGCGCGGCCACGACGTCAGCACCGATCATGATGACCTTCCACTTTGCCATGCCGGGGTTCAGGTTCTCAGCCTCATAAGCGCGGCTGTTGACCACGGTGTAGAGGATGTTCTTGGCAGAGGTACGCATTGCCTGCTTGCTGCTGTTGGTCAGAACAGTCATCTTGTTGAAGTCATTGCCGGTGGTGCAGAGCATCAGATCGCTGCCGTTGCGGACGCCCTGATCAGCGGTCATGTAGCCGTAGACACCGAAGTAGTCGGTCTCGACGAAGCCGAGGAAGCCCCACTCACCGCGCAGGACGTTCTGCAGCAGCTCCTTGCAGCCGCCAGCCCAGCGGCTGCCGATGTAGTTGAAGGAAGACATGACAGCGTGGCAGTCAGCATCCTTGACAGACATCTCGAAGGGCTTGAGGTAGATCTCGCGGATAGCCTGCTCGTTGGACCAGGTAGCCAGCATAGAAGTACGGTTGCCTTCCTGATCGTTCAGGGCGAAGTGCTTCATGTAAGCGTAGACGCCGTGCTCCTGTGCGCCTGCGATGGCGTTTGCGGCCATAGCACCGGACAGGACACCGTCCTCCGAGTAGTACTCGAAGTTACGGCCTGCAAAAGCGGTGCGGTGGATGTTCATTGCCGGGCCATACCAGCCGGACGTGTTCATCTCGTTGGCCATCTTGCCGATGCTGTCGCCGAAGTCGTGTGCCAGATCTTTGCTCCAAGTCATGCCGATGAGGGTAGCAGCCGGGAAACCGACAGAGCCGACGCCGGTGAAGTTGTTGTTGATGGACGCAGGGCCGTCACAGTCGTTGGTGCGCACCTTGCCGATGCTGTCCACGGCTGCGGTCTGATAGCCGCCGAAGCCGATGGTCTGCTGCAGGTCGTCGATGCTCATCTCATCCAGCAGGTCATCCCACTTGGAATCATTGTAGTCCACGCCGCGCAGGTCAGCCAGCTTGAGGCCGTTCTTTGCGCCGGTGGTAATGTCCTCTGCGTTGGCATCATCGTCCTTCTCGTAGCCGGACTCCGTGTAGGTGAAGCAGTTCTCGAAGCCAGCCTTGACCTCGTCGCTCATCTCATAGGTAGCGGGAGCGGCAATGGCCTCGTCGTAGTTTGCAAAGCCGTCTGCACGGGACAGATAGGTGATCTCGCCCTCGGCGAAATCGAACTGATTGGTCGCCACGACCTCGTCGCTCTCGCGCTTGTTGGACTCGTTGTAAACGATGTCGGAGGCGACAGTGTAGGTCTTGGAATCCAGAACATTGTGGGAGTCAGAGTTGGTGCTGATGATGTAATCGCCAGCCTCCAGCACATAGCAGCCGTTGTTCTTGTAATCGTAGGAAGCCAGATCCTCGACCGGGATGGTGAAGTCGATGGTCTCGCTCTCGCCGGGGGCAAGCTCGCTGGTCTTGGCGAAGTCCAGCAGGTTTGCGGAAGCCTTCTCAATGCCGCCGTTGGTGTACGGAGGATCATTATAGATCTCCACGACATCCTTGCCGGCATCAGAGCCGGTATTGGTGACGGTGACAGAGAACTTCAGGCTGCTGCCGTCGTTGGTGATGTCGCTCATCTTCTGGGTGAAGGTGGTGTAGCTCAGGCCGTAGCCAAAGGGATAGACAACTTCCTTGTCGTAGTCGATGAGGCCCTCATCGGCAGCAGTCTCATAGAACTTGTAGCCGACATAGATGCCCTCAGCGTAGTTGACGAAGGATGCAGTAGCGCCTGCGGGGTCGAAGGAGCTGGAATCGGAATCCAGCTCGGTGGCGTTGGTGTACTTGAAGTCACCGAAGTTGTTCCACCACGGAGAAGCGGTCAGGTCAGCAGCATAGGTGTCAGCGGTACGGCCGGAGGGGTTGACCTCACCGGCAACCACGCGGCCAAAGCCCTCAAAGCCGGACTGACCGGTGCCGGGGCAGAGCAGGACGCCCTTGATCTGGGGGTAGTTCTTGACCCAGTCCATCTCGAAAGCGTTTGCGCCGTTGTAAACGACGATGACGTTGTCGAAGTTGGAAGTGACGAGGTCGATGAGCTCTTCCTCGCGGTTGGACAGCTGCAGGAAGTGGTCGCCCTTATCCCAGTCATTGCCCTCGTTCAGGGTGTCATCGTAAGTGCCGTTGTAGTAGCCGGCACCGCGCTGAGAACCACGGTAATCTGCCACACGGCGGACCCAGCTGCCGTCCACGACAGCAGCCATGTCGGTGGGAAGGTCTGCGCCCTCACCGCCGACGCGGGTGATGACGACCATAGCGGTGTCAGAATATGCCTTGGCGTTTGCCATCATCTCGTCGGTGTACAGGCTGACATTCGGCTCGGGCAGGGTCCAGTCCTGCTGTGCCATGCCGACGCTGGGGCGGGTGGAGCAGTAATCGGTGTAGAACTTGCTCAGCTCGTCGTTGGTCTCGATGCCTGCATCATGCAGACCGGTGAGCAGGTCGGTGACAGGGTAAGCGTCGTTCAGAGCGCCGGAACCGGTGCCGCCGTAGCAGGGGCTGGTGGAAGCCCAGCCGAAGACGTTCAGCTTGGAGCCGGAAGCCACAGGCAGGATGTTGTCGTCGTTCTGAGCCAGAACGATGCCTTCCTGGGTGATCTCATTGACCAGCTCGGTGGCCTCTGCGGAGGTCTCTTCACTGATGGAGCCTTCGCCGGAGACCAGGTCCAGCATGGTGGACATGGGGCCGGTGCAGATGAGGTTGACGACAATCGCCAGCGCCAGCAGAATGGCGAGGCCGGACTGCGCACGGATCATCTTCTTTTTCGCTTTGGGCATCTTCCGCACCGCGAACATCACGAGGAGCGCGAGTACGAGGACGACGCCGAATGCAATCAGATAGTTCTGAATATTCGAAACTACCTGCATTACATCATCCATATTGATGGACAACATAATTTTCTTCCTCCTTATTCTGAATCCATATTTTCCGGGTACAGCTCCCGGAGCATTGCCACTATTATAAATGGATTCAAAGAAAATTCACAAGCATCTTCACAATCTGTCATTTTGGAGGCATATTTTGCAGAAGTTTCAATTTGGTTTCAAATTTTATTGTGCTAATCCACAATTTTGAGAACGGTTTTATTGTGCAGAATAACAAAACGTCTCTGTCATCGCTGTGCGATGACAGAGACGTTTCTCACGATGGGACAGGCAGCAAGATCCGCAGGGTGAACCAGCCGTCGGCCCAATGAAGGGTCATGGTGCCGTCGTGGCGCTGGGCGGCCGCCTGCACGCCCTGTAAGTCATAGCCGCCGTGGGCGTTGTGGACGGGCAGACCGTCCGCGCCCATCTCCACGGGCTGGGCGCAGTAGTTCTCGAAGCGGAGCATCACGCAGCCGCTCTGGTTATAGATGGCCACCCGCAGCAGACGCTTTTCGGGGTCGGGCTCGGCCAGCACGCTCTCGATGGCGTTGTCCAGCGGCGCGCCCACGAGGGTACACAGCTCCCGCGTGCTCAAAAAGCCCAGTTGGCTGCCGTCGGCCACGCTGGTCATGTTGATGCCGCGCTGCTGGCAGTCCATGCTTTTGGCGGTCAATAGTGTATCCAATACCGGGTTGCCAGTCTTGTTCTCGGCCTCATACTGCCGGAGGCCGCTCTCCATCCGGGCCAGAGCCGCGTCCTGCTTGGCCCGGTCGCGCTCGGCGCGGATGTCCGCGATTTGAATTTTCAGCTCATGATAGCGGCTGTTGATGAGCCGGATGCCCTCTTTGCTCCGCTTGTACTGCTCGTACTGGCGGTGGAGCACCTCGTCCATGGCGGCAAGCTCGCTGTGGAGCGCCGCCTCCCGCAGCTGCTCGTGCTGGACCGTCAGGATGAGCACGCCGCAGATGTCCACCAGCGTGCGGATGTAGTAGACGCTCATGTCCACCTCGCGGTCGCCCAAGAACAGCAGGTTGCTCACCGCGAAGACCATCGCCGCCATGACGACGGCCACGAGGCCCGCTTTTCCGCTGATGACGATATGGCCCTTGGGACTTTTGTGCTTATGCTCCAGCACCCAGATGCAGCCGAAAACGCCGCCGTAGACCACCACCAGAAGCAGCAGTGACAGGCCGTCGGCCCCGCTGCGCTGAGGCCAGAGGAAGCAGTGCAGCTGCCACTCGGCGCTGGCCGCCAGCTCTGCCAGAACGAAGGCCCGGGCGCAGACATAGCCCGCTTCCAGCAGGGAGATGGTGCGGGTGACCCAGAGGTATAAATACTGTATCCCCACAGCTGCCGCCATGCAGGGGATCCACCACGCCAGCGGAACGCTGCCCGTGGCCTGCAAAAAAGCACTCAGGGCCAGCGCCCATGCCGCACTGGCAGCGATGGTGGCCGTTTTGCCGAAGCGGATGCCCAGCGGCAGGGCGTAGATGCCCACGGCCAGACACTCGGCCAACGCCGTATACAGACGCGGGATGCTGGGCAGTGCCGTCATGCACCCTCACCCCCGATGTGGTCGGCCAGCGCCGTGAGGAAGGCTTTCCGCCGGGGGCGGCTGACCTGCAATTCGTAGGGTCCCACCTGCACCATCCCCTGCTGCACGCTCTTCACCTGTGCCAGATTGACAAGGTAGCCGCTGTTGCAGCGGGCAAAGGGCCGCTCGGCCAGCTTTTCCTCAAAGGCTTTCAGGGTGCCTGCCGCCACGAAATCGCCCTCTTCGGTATAAAAATGGACGCGGTGTCCCTCGCTTTCCAGATAATAGATGAGGGACGAATCCAGCCGCCGCATCCCGCCCTCCACCGGCAGGGCCAGATAATGCCGTGCGCGGCGGCGCAGCTGTTCTTCGGCCTTGCGCAGCTGCTGCGAAAACGCAAAATAAGGCACCGGCTTGAGCACATAGTCCAGCGCGCCCACGGCGTACCCGCCGATGGCGTACTGCGCCATATTCGTGATGAAAACAATGATAACATCCTTGTCCAGCTCCCGCACCCGCCGGGCCGTTTCCATACCGTCCAGATGCTTCATCTCCACGTCCAGAAACAGGATGTCGTACACCGGGCGGTAATCATCCAGCAGCTCCATGCCGTCGGCGAATTCTGTCACCGCGAACTCGGTGCCGTACTGCCGGGTGTGCCGCTGCACATACCCCTGAAGCTGCGCCCGCACCTCTGCCTCGTCCTCGACCAGAGCAATGCGTATCATTGCCGCACCTCCTTTTTCCGCAATTTTTCTAGTTTTTATTGTAACACGAAATAGGGCGTGTGGCAAATAGGAGAATAAAACAGCAGCCCCGCTTCATCTGCCGCGAGGCTGCTGTTCTGTGATTGGAAAATTTCAGGCTCAGTTCGTCTTGACGGCCACAAGGATACGGATCTTCCTGCCGCCGGAGCAGCCGAAGTTGTCGTACCAGCCGATGAGCTTATAATCCTCGGTGTTGATCTTGGGCAGCGAGGTGGCGAAATACTGGCCGTTCGACCACAGATACACCTGCATATCGTCGGCGGTCTCAAAGCGCTTGTCGCCGCTCATGACCGAAGCTGCGCCCAGCTTATCGATGACTACCGGCGAGAGCTGGAGCATCCGGTTGATGGCCTTGCCGTCAGCAGAACGGCCGATGGCGATGCCGCCTGCAATAACGGGGTACTTGGTGGCGGTGCTGTAGGCCACCTGCTTGCCGCCAGAGTAGCAGACGTAGGTCGCACCCTCGCCCAGATAATTGAGGAAGTCGCCCAGCGTACCGCCCACGCTGTCGCCGGTGCGGCGGAGCACATAGCTGAACAGCTGGTCCGTCTTGCCGGTAAGGGTGTTCCAGGTAGAGCTGACGACACTGCCGTCGATGAGGCCGTAGAGCACATCGCTGGTGCTGGGGACAAGGATGTTCTTCACATCCTGGAAGGTTTCCTCATCGGTCTTGTCCACCTTGGTGGTGGTCGTGGTGGTCCCAGCGGGGAGGCCTGCAGCCTCTCTTGCGGCGTCCTGTGCCTTGTCGCTGATCTTTTTGTCGATCTTCTTGGCGGCTTCGTCCGTCAGGCGGCGGACAGAATCCAGCGCAGCGTACTCCCACAGGTCACCGGTCACATCGTCGAGGATGACCCGGTCGATCTGGCCTGCGGAATTGGTGGTGTAGTAGCGGACGTCGCTTTCGCTCAGAGTTACCCCCGATAGGCGGCTGGGGCGAACTGCCCCAGCCACACCCTCCGACGTCGTATCAATGATCTGCACGTTGTCTGCAAACGGGGTGTCGCCCAGCGCGGTGCCGTCGGCGCTGACGGTGCCGCTGGTCGAGCGGGGCGAGATGGACTGGACGCTTTCGCCGTCACCGTCCACGCTGATCTCCACCAGCTTGCCGGCCGGGAAATTGAGCTTATTGTTCACATTGACGGTGCGGGCGGTGCCGTCGGTACACATGACCGAGACAGCCTGCTGCACCTCAGCGCTGTTCGTCTCCACGAGGGTGCGGGATGAGGACTGGACCACGCCGTAGAACACAGCGTCTGCCGCGTCGCCGGTGAGGACGGAGACAGCTGCATCGTTCATGCCCAGCAGCAGAGTGACCACCTGGCCCACGCCGCCGCCGGACAGGGAGGACAGCTGATAGGCCACAGAGGGCGAAGCGATGGCGTAGGTGACGCCGGCCACAGTCACAGAGGTCGGAGCGCTGGCCGAGGGCGAGACAGCCGTCACGCGGCCTGCGGCGCGCTTGTTGTAGAGCCAGACGGTGCGGGCGCTCTCGTTATAATAATAGACATCATAGGGAGAGAGGGCCGCAGAGGTGGTGACTTCGTCGTTGCGGTAGATGGCCGCCGGGACGAAAGGCAGGACGGTGGAAGCATCTGCCACGAAGGGACCCTTGACGTTGTCCAGCAGGACCGAAGAGATGTCCACCTGGCCGTTGCTCACGGCAAAGCCCAGGGTGGAAGCGTAGACCTGACCGCTGCCGTTCATGGCGGTGAGGGCGTTGTAGAAGAGCATGGTACCCTGCTCGAGGGTCAGAGTCTCGCCCTGACGGGCATTGATCTCATTGCGCAGGCCCAGTGCGCTGGCCTTGCTGAGCTGAGCTGTGGGGAAGGTACCGCCCAGCTTTGCCACATCATAGCCCAGCAGGCGCAGCGCCATGGTGCAGGCTTCTTCCAGCGTGACGGTGTTGTCCGGACGGAAGCTGCCGTCGGAGTAGCCGGTCATCCAGCCGTTCTGGACGGCAGTGCGGATGTAGACCGCATAGGGAGAGTCGCTGTCTACATCGCTGTAGAGGCGGCCGGTGCGGCCCTGTGCCGTGGTGGTATCGCGGTAAGCAGAGAATGCGGTGAGGAGGCGGGCCGCCTGCCCACGAGTGAGGGGCGCACCCAGAGAACCGGCCTGCTCGGCGGTCAGACCGCCCAGTGCCGTCGCCGTCTGGACTGCCGCGTTGGAGCCGACCGCAGAAGCGGGCAGCACCAGCATGGAAACAGCCACGCAGACAGCCAGCAGGAATGCGAGGAATCGTTTTTTCATGGTAAACTCCTTAATCATATCTGAGCGCTTCGATGGGGTTCAGGCTGGCGGCACGGCGGGCCGGCAGGAAGCCGAACAGGACACCGATGCCGCAGGAGATGCCCACGGCGATGGCTGCTGCGTCCGCCGAGGGGGTGACGTTCAGGGTAATATCCGTCAGGATATACGGAAGGATCTGGTTGATAATGGCCGACACGACGTAGCCCAGCACGATGCCGAGGCAGCCGCCCAGCGCCGACGTGACGCCGGCCTCCACGACGAACTGGGTCAGGATGGTGCTCTCCTGTGCGCCCAGTGCCTTGCGGATACCGATCTCACGGGTGCGTTCGGTGACGGACACCAGCATGATGTTCATGATGCCGATGCCGCCGACCAGCAGCGAGATGCCTGCAATGGCCGTCAGGACGCCCACCATGACGTTGATCATGGAGGACATCTGCTTCATGGCTGCACTCAGGCTCATGACGTAGACATAGTCGTCCTTGCTGACCAGCTTCTTGAGCCGCGACTGCAAAAACTCCTGTGCCTCATCCGAGTGGTCCGCGTCCTGCAGGACCACATAGTACTGGCTGACACTGCTGGTGTTGTTGACGCTCATCAGGGTGGTATAGGGAACGAGAACAATGTCGTCGTTGCCGCCCTCGTACTGAGAGGCGGGTTTGGAGCGGCCTTCCAGCACGCCCACGATGCGGTACTCGCTGGCGCCTACCTTGAGGGTGCTGCCGAGACCGTTGCCGCCGAAGATCTTACGGTCCACATAGTCGCCGATGACACAGATATTCTTGTTGTCTATCAAATCGGCGTACTGGATGCCGCGGCCCTTGGCCACCTTGTAGTTGTTGATGGTCATGTAATCTTCGTTGACGCCGCTGATGTAGGTGCGGCGGTACTTCTCGCCCGCCACCCGCAGCGTGTCGCCGACACTGGCAATCGGCGAAAGGCCCTTATAATACTCGGGCTTTTCATTGATGATCCTGTACACATCGTCCACTTCCACTGAGCGGGTGCTGGCGGTCATGACGTTGACGCTCAGAATATCGCTGCCCATGTCGGAGTAGAAGTCCTGCATCATGTTGGTCATGCCGTTGCCGAGGCCGACGATGACGATGACGGCCATGACGCCGATGATGATGCCCAGCATGGTGAGGAAGGTGCGGACTTTGTTGCTCAAGACGTTCTGGACGGCCTGTTTGAAGGTCTCCTTTATCATGCCTGCGTCCCCTCCTCTCCGGCTTTTGGCTCTGCCATCATGAAGTTCGGCTGAACGACTGCCTCGGGTGCGTGGGCATCGCCATCGTAGACGACGCGGCCATCTTCGAGGCGGATGATGCGCTCGGCCTGCACAGCAATGGAGTTGTCGTGGGTGATGAGGACGACCGTATTGCCCTGCTTGTGCAGATCCTGCAGCATTCCCAGAACTTCGCGGCTGGTGTGGGAGTCCAATGCACCGGTGGGCTCGTCGGCCAGGATGACCGCCGGGCCGCGAGCCAGCGCACGGGCAATGGACACACGCTGCTGCTGACCGCCGGAAAGCTGGTTGGGCAGGTTTTTGAGCTTATTGCCCAGACCCACCCGCTCAAGGGCAGCCTTTGCCGTCGCGTGGCGCTGTGCGGCGGGGATGCCCGCATACACAAGGGGAACTTCCACATTCTCCAGAAGCGTCAGCTTCGGCAGCAGGTTGTACTGCTGGAAGATGAAGCCCAGCTTCTCGTTCCGGATGCTTGCCAGCTCACGGCGGCTCATCTTGCCGACATCCCTGCCGTCCAGCAGATAAGTGCCTTCGGTAGGCACGTCCAGACAGCCGATGATGTTCATACAAGTGGATTTACCAGAACCGGACTGGCCGACGATGGCCACGAACTCGCCTTTGTTGATCTTCATGGAGATATGGTCGGCCGCCTTGACCGTCGTGTCACCCATCTGGTAATACTTGCACACGTTGTCAAACTCAATGAGTGCACTCATTACTGGCCACCTCCCGGGCCGCCACCGCCAGGAGCACCGCCGGGGCCGCCGCCCATATCACCGCCGTCCATCACCAGTTGTACATCCCCGGCGAGGGTGGTGGTGCCGTAGCTGGAATCATAGGCCACGGTGTCTTCCGCGGTCAGGCCGCTGGTGATGGCAATGTAGTCATCATCGCTGACACCGGTCTCCACCTTGACGTAAACGTAGCCGTCCGGAGCGGTCATGCTGTCATCCGCGTTGGCGGCGCTGGGCGAATCCTTGGTTACAAGGACGTAATTGCCGCGGGTGATGGCCGCATTGGGCACCGAGAGAACATTGTCGGCGCTCTCGGTCACGATCTCTGCCGTGGCGTTCATGCCGGGCAGCAGGTCGCCCATCTCGTCGATGCGGATGGTAACGGGGTAAGTGGTGGTACCGCCGGTGGTGGTGCCTGCCTTGGAGATGCTGGTAACCACCCCCTCAAAGGTCTGGCCGGAAACGGCATCGGCGGTAATGGTGGCTTTCTGGCCCTCCTTGATGTTGAGGATGTCCAGCTCGTCCACGTTCAGGGTCATTTCCAGGTAGCTCATATCGTAGATGACGCACATGGTATCGGCCGTTGCCGCGCTGGTGCCCACGGTATCCCCCACCTTGACATCCTTGGAAATGATCGTGCCGCTGATGGGAGCGGTGATGGTGTAATCGTCCACCTGCTTCTGGGTGTCTTCCACAGAGAGCTCGGCGCTGCGCAGGTTGTCGGAGGCGTTGAGCACCTGCTTGGTCAGGTTATTGCCAGAGAGCTGGATCAGGGCCGTGTCGGCGCTGACCTGCGCTCCCTCCTTGACGCAGAGAGCGGAGACGGTACCGCTGTTCTGGGCGGTAACGCTCTGCTCACGCTGGTAGCTGAACCGGGCGGAAGACAGGGCGCTGACGCCGTTGATGGTGGCAGTGGCCGCCTGGGAAGCGGTCAGGTTGCCGGTGTTGCGGACCGCGATGGTCACGGTGCGGACCAGCAGGTTGCCGCTGCTGAGGGTATCGGCACCGGAGACGGACTGCACGCTGCCGGTGATGGCCTCAAAGGTGCTGTCCAGCAGCACCTCCGCACTCTGGCCCACGGCAAAGTTGGCGGCGTCCGCCGCCGGGAACTCCAGCTCCAGCAGCAGGGTGGTGTCGTCCCGGATGGTGGCGACTTCCTGCCCTGCGTTAACCACATCGCCTACCCGCACTTTAAAGGAAGCGACGGTGCCGGCAATGTCGGTGCGGATGTACTGGGCGTCCACAGCGTCATCGTAGCTGCGCTGGGCCTGGCCGAGGTTCAGCTCTGCCTTTTCCACGCCGCTGACGACATCGGAGCTGTCGATGGTGTAAAGGACCGCGCCCTTTTCCACCACATCGCCCACCTCAAAATCCGCGGTCAGGACATCGCCCTTGACCGTCGCCTTGACGGTGTAGCTGTTGGCGGCGTTCAGCACGCCTGATTCGCTGTACACATTGGTGATGTCCCGGTTCTCGGGCGTCACCTGGGTATACGCGGTCTCCGCGTTGACCGCTTTCTTCTGGCCCTTGGGCACCAGCAGCACAACGAGGATGGCCGCGATGACCAGAACGGCCACCAGCTTCTTCCCATTTTTGTGCAGGAAAGGCTTCAGGCCCTTTTGCGGCATTTCCGCTTCCTGTAGCGCGATTTCCAGTTCTTGCGGGGAGCGTTCCTCCGCTGGCTTTTTTCTAAATAGCATAAACATTGGCCTCCTGGGTTTTTTTCGGGGGGATGGGGCTTCCAAAATGCCCCTTTATATGATACAACGGAATTATAGCAGACTTTTCTTCAGAAATTCCCGAGGATTTTCTTAAATTTGGCTTAAGAATCGTGAACAATTTATGAAAGCGCGTCAGAAACCGCGCTGACACCCGTTTCCGGCGCTCTTAGGTGATGGGAAACAGCAGCGTGATCGCAAACTGCTCTGTCCCCTGCTCCACCCGGCAGACCGCGTTCATCTTTTCCATCATGGTCTCAATGCTGGTCAAGCCCACCTGGGTGCTTTCCTCCCGGTGCTGGCCGGGCAGCACATGGTTTGCAAAACGCAGGCCCACCCACTTTTCTTCCTTTCGAAAAGTAACGGAGATCTCCCGGCCGGGGTCGGCATACTTGATGGCATTGGACGTGATGTTATCAAAAACGCGGCGGATTTACTGCATCTTGACCGTCAGCATCAGGTCCTCACTGCCAAGGTCCAGCGCACAGGCAAAGCCACGCTGCTGCAATGTATCCACCATTTCAGCCAGCGGTTCCTCGAAAATGCGGGAGAAGTAAGCTGGCGAATCCAATGTAACGACGGTGTCCCGGGTGACAAGGGCATACTCAAACAGGTTATCGGACAGCTGTTTGAGCTGCCGGGCCTTGGTGTCAATCTTGTTCAGGTAGTCATCCTTCTGGGCGTCGTTCTCATATTTGCGGCTCCGGACGATCTCGGTATACAGCAGCAGCGTGGTCAGCGGAGTGCGCAGGTCGTGG
>ERZ857775.2856-NODE-2856-length-15414-cov-9.551012_pt1 | contig 15414 bp, 10 predicted proteins | sample MGYA00519698_ERZ857775 | MGnify/ENA primary metagenome ERZ857775 (study PRJEB31778, sample SAMEA3449363) | human gut metagenome | biome: human gut; feature: human-associated habitat; material: faeces | place: United Kingdom | collected 2010/2012 ...
AGCCGACCAGCAGGGATGCTGCCATAGCTGCCGCCATAATGGCTGCTGCATTCTTCTTTTTCATGGGGGTTTCCTCCTTAAAAATGTTTCTCCATTCTTTGGCTGTATAACGTATGTCCCACGGCGGGGCATAAATTATCGGGTGTTATTCGGCATCGTCTACCCAGCGCATCTCGCGCGGGGCCAGCGTCAGGCTGTCGATCAGATGCCCCTTGATGTACAGGTCTGTCTTTTCCTCGGCATCTGCGTTGTTGATGACCGCGATGCGCTTCGTTTCGGGGAATACCGTGACCTCGGTATCGACGTTGGTCACGTAGTAGTGCTTCATCTCCTCCGGCATACCGGCGGCGTAGTAGATGGCGCGCAGCAAAATGCGGCAGTTCTGCGGGGAGTAGGGCAGCCCGGCAAAGTAGACGCTGTGGCCCTTGCCGTACTCGTTGACGACCAACTGGCTGTACTCGCCGTCCTGCGCCAGGATCTGATAGTGCTTGCCCTGCGCGTAGATGCGGCTCGTGCCCTCGCCGAAGTCAACGGCGGTGTCAATATCCTCGAGGATAAAGTGGTGCGGGTCGCAGGTGTTGTATTTGTCGGTGCTTAACGAGAAGCCCATCTCGCGGTCCACGCCCATCACGTCGGACAGCTGGAAGTAACGCCCCTGATGCTGGCAGGCGGTGGGCTCGCCCACGCCGATGAAGCCGCCGCCCTCGTCCACAAATTTGCGGATGGCGGTCACGACCTTTTCGTCGATCCAGTTCTCGGCACCGCTGAAGGCTGTGTACGCATCGCCGACGTTGATGATGACGCCGATGTCCTTGGGGATGCCGTTGCGAATGTCATCGAAGTCGATGAACTCCACGTCAAACGGCATGCCGCTCAGGCATTCGAGAACACCCTCGGCGGAGTAGGTTTCACGGTGGTAAATGGAGTGATGCACCTGATTGCTCATCCACTTGCGCAGGCCGCCCCAGCAGTTGAGGATGGCTACCTTGAACGGGGCAACGTAGGACTTTGTGCCCTGCATATTTTCGTGGATCTGGCGGAACTCGCAGACCACGTTTTGAATCTCGTCGATAAAGCCGGGCCAGTTGCTGGCGAGTTTTAAGTAACCGCCGTAGCCGATGCGGTCCAGCGGGCTGCGCAGGATCGCGCGGCGGGCTTTCAGCCAGTTGGTGCGGGCCTCGCCAATGGGATCGCCGCCCGGGCAGAACACATCGGGGAAGAAGTAGGGCAGCAAGCGGCCCTCAGTGTACTTGACGCCCTCAATGTCGGAGATCATGCGCAGCGTAACGCCGCTGCCCACGGAACCAACCACGGCGTCCAGTCCAATAGACTTGAAGTACTTGCCGTAAGGCTCGGTGCCGATCCAGTGGTCGCCCAGGAACATCATGGCCTCTTTGCCGTAGGCGTGGACGATGTCGGTCATTTCCTTCATCAGACCGGCGACCTCGCGGCGCTGGAACGCCTGGAAGTCCTTGTACTCCTTGGTGGGCACGCGGTACTGGTTGTTGTAGTAGCCCTGATCAATGATAAACTCCGGGCGGAATTTGTAGCCGACTTCCTTCTCAAACTGCTCCAAAATATAGGGAGAAACGGACGCCGAGTAGCCGTACCAGTCAACATACTTCTCGCGGCGCAGCTCGTCAAACACCAGCGTGAACAGGTGGAAGAAGGTCGTAAAGCGCACAACGTTGACATAGGGGTGGCTTTCCAGATACTCGCGCAGACGGCGCAGGGTGTAGGCGTGGGTCTTGGGCTGGCGCACATCGAACGGGATCTGGTGTTCGACATCCTTCCAGTCATTGATGACCGAGTTGTACATGTGGACGGGGTCCCAGATCAGGTACGCCAAAAAGCTGACCGTGTACTCGTGGTAGGCGGCGGGGGCGTCGATGACAACGCTCTCGGTTGCTGCGTCATAATGCCACGCGGCGGCATCCAACGGCTCGCCCGTCGTGCGGTCGATGACTTCCCACCAGCGGGCAATGTCGTCGTGGTCGTTGACCTTCATCAGCTCGCGGCTGATGCCCGTCATCAGGGGGATGGTCAGCGCACCGTCCGCAGCGGTATAGAACGGGGTCATAATGTAGCACTGCTGCGTTTCATCGGGGTTTGCCTTAGCCCAAGCGTTGTCCTTGCGGGTGGTGTAGTAGGTGGCGTAGATCTTGGCGCCGGTGTCCTTCAGCTCCTGCGGGAATTCGGTGCCGTCGCAGTCGCGGATGGCATCCGCGCCCCAGCGCTTGAGCAGGTCAAGGGTTTCGGGTACTGCGTCCATATCGGTGGGAATCGTTACACGACCTTTGGTATTCATTTCTTGTTTTCCTCCGTCCATTGGTAAGATTGAGTTTGTCCGGCCTGCAAGGTGACCCAGCAATGCGTGTTGCAAAGATACCAGCTTCCGTCCTGTGTTGCTTTTACGGTAAGGCTGTGCTTGCCGTCTGCTGTCCGCCGATAAGAAATCAGCAGACCATTTTCTGCCCGCAAATTCTGAAATGCAACAGGTTCATTTTTCCAGCTCTGCGGGCAGGCCGGTAAAACCTCGATTTGATTCTTTTCGGAACGCAACAGCATTTTCTGTACTGCGTGTGCCGCCAGAAAATCCGCTTCCAGCGTAAAGGGGCGATAGTGGAAATCACAAACGCCGCTGTTTTTGTAGTCGCCGTTCAAATGAAATCCGTTCCGGCTCAGGAAATGCTCTGCGAAGCGGTGCAGCTCATACAAAGCACCATTTCCATTGCTGCGGGCAATCTGCAAAAGTGCCATCCAACCGAAGGAAAACCCTACCCACTGCCCACTACCGAGGTGTACAAGGTGATCTACTGTTGCATCTATTACGCTGCGATCCTGCGGATTTTCATAGCGCAGCATACACAGCGGCTCGATTGCCATAGCGTGGGAAAAATGGCGGTGCGTTTCCTGCAAGGTTTCATTGGGCGAAAGCATCAGCCCGGTTTCTGTATCTACGCTCAAAGGAGCAAGTTTGGCCTCCATTGCATGCCAATAGCCGCGGGGGTTGCCAAGCTGGTACTCGATCTGTACCAGAGTGTGGAACAGATAGTGCAGCAGCGCTAGATCGTAGTTGCTGTTAGGAGTCAGCCATGAGGCTGCCTCATCATCGTGAATTTCCGGTGAGGACGAGACCGGTAAAACCAGCTTTCCGTCCGGGCCTTCTTGGAGGAGTTCTTCCAGGCAGGCTGCCGTGGCGGTAAAGTAAGGCTCCACGCGGGTACGCAGAAACTCTTTATCCCCCGTCAGGCGGTAGTATTCATAAAACATCTGGCAGAGCCAGATTTGATTGGTCGGTGACAGGGAATACATCGGCCAGCCGCCGAGCGCTCCGCCGTCAATGTCCATGACACTGGGCAGGCACTCCCCTGCTGTGCCGTAAAATGCACGGGCAAACTTTGCCGCCTGCGGGCGCAGTGACCAGAGATAGTCGAGAAAAACCTTTCCCTGCTCCGGGTGGTTGGCAGTCAGATAGTGACAGTAGGTGAATTGGGTGTTGAGGTCGTTGTGGTAATCACCTTTCCACGGTGGGAGCTGATCGTCATCCGCGCACCATACCCCTTGCAGCGGCATCGGGGCATTGCCCGGCTCGGAACCCGCTGCCAAAAAGTAATTGGCGCGGTACCAAAGCTGTTCGAGTGTTTCATCCGGCAGCTGCAAACTGCTTTTGCCCCAGTATTGCTGCCACCAGCGTTTATGCTGTTGCAGCAGCTTCTCTGCACCCATATCTTCCGCTGCACATAGTTCCAGCTTCGCCAGTCGGCTTGCCTTTTCTACGCTCTCTGCCTGCACAGCGGTATAATACAGCGTTGCACCACATTTTTTACAGAGCAGCGAATAGGCAGTCCGATCATCGACCTTTTGGGAAAAGCCAATCATGCCGTCCTCCGTTTCGAGGTTGGCATCCGGCAGGGCGAGCTGCTGCAAGCTGCCGGGAGACACGCTGTTGCCCGCTTCGGCTGCCTGCGTGCCATTCCCGAAAGAGGGGCGCTCCACCGTGAGCTCTGCATCCCGGTATGCCTCCGGCAGCATCAGTACCCCAACAGGCCGCCCCATACAGAGGAAGGCGCGCAGAATGGTTGTACCCTTTTGCGAAAAGAATGCCACCGCCGTGCCCAAATCAAGACTTGCCTGATAGCTGCCTTGCGGCAGTCCATCCAGGAACAAGTGTCCTGCGGGGATTTTTGTAGGCGTTGGACGGGCATAGGGCGTATCAAAGATACGGCGTGTTTCTGCCACATCGCCTTTCCGTGCAAGCTCTACCAGTTTTGCATAGGTAAATTCTTTATCGAGTTTTTCCTCCGGGCGGCGACGCAGCCACAGTCCGGCAATGTCCACGGAAATGCGCAGGTGCTCCATCGGTCCCCAAAAAAGTGAACCGAGTATGCCGTTTCCCAGTGGAATTGCTTCATCCCAGCGGGGTATTGGGCCGGTCAAATTGATGTTGCAATGTTTCGGGGGCAGCATATCGGTTCTCCTAACCTATTCGATTTTGTTTAGCCCTTAACGCCGCCGACGCTCAAGCCCTGCACGAGCTGCTTCTGGCCGACGATGAAGAGGATGACGGTGGGAATCAGTGCCAGCACGAGGGCTGCGAACAGCGCGCCCCAGTCGGTAGCGTAGCGCTGGATCTCATACAGGTTGGCAAGGCCGACAGGCAGCGTAGCCTTGGTCGGATCGGTAACCATAACGAGAGCCACCGGGTACTCGTTCCATGCTGCCATAGCGGAGATCATGCAGACCGTCACGATACCGGGCTTGCACATGGGAATGATAATGCTCGTCAGAATGCGGAACGGACCGCAGCCATCAATCATGGCAGCTTCCTCGTAATCGCGCGGGATGCTGCGAAGGAAGCCGGTCAGCAGGAAGATTGCGAACGGGAACTGCATGGTTGCATACAGCACGCCCAGCGCCGTCAGGCTGTTGAGCAGGTTCAGCTTGTTCATCTGCAAGAACAGCGGAATCATAATATAAGTAGCCTGAATGAAGATGGCCGCCATGTAGATGTTCAAAATCAACTTCGCGCCAGGGAACTTATACCGCACAAGGCAGTAGGAGCACGGCACAACGCAGACCACAATAATGACCAGTGTTTCCAGCACGACATAAATCGAGTTGCCGATGTTGGCAGCAAGGTTAGATTTTTCATAAGCGCGGACGTAGTTATCCCATGCAAGTCCTTGCGGCCATGCAAAGGGGTCCGTCAGAAACTCTGTACTGGTTTTGAACGAAGAAACGACGTTCCACGCCAGAGGATACAGCATGATAATGGCAACCAAAATCAGGAACAGGCGCGTCACCCACTTGATGACCTTTGCTCTGATTTTGCTTTTTTCATTTTGTGTCATATTACTGACCTCCTTCGGAAGCATCGGTCAATTTGCGGGACAGCATGGACAGCGCCACGGAGATGGCGAGCGTAAAGACCGTGATAGCCATGGCATAGCCAAAGTTGCCGTTGACAAAGCCCTGCGTGTACATATATTGCAGCAGAACGCTGGATGCACCGTTAGGACCGCCGCCAGTCATGACCTGCGAAAGCACAAAACTCAGGTTGATGGTGCCGGAAAGTGCCAGAACAAAGGTGATGCCGATAATATCTTTCATCAGAGGCATCGTAATACTGATGAGCTTGCGCCATGCGCTGGCACCGTCCAGCGTTGCGGACTCGTAGATTTCCGGCGAAATGCCGTCCATAGCCGCGATATGCATGACCATGTAGTAACCGGCAGCCTGCCACAGCAGCGTGAACGCGATACACCAAAGTGCGGTCTTGCTGTCGCCCAGCCAGGAACGCTGCAAGCTCTCCAGCCCGACAGCACCGAGAATCTTATTGACGATGCCCACATTCGGGTGGAACACAAAACTCCAGATAATACCTACAACGGTCAGAGAAACGATGTTCGGGAAATAGAAAATCGTGCGATACAAGACCATTTCTTTCAGCTTGCACTGGTTCAAAACGAATGCCAGCACCAGACTACAGAAAATTGTGATAACGGGAACAACCGCCATCAGCTTTGCTGTGTTTTTAAGTGCTTGAATGAAAGATTTGTCGTGGAACATATAGATATAGTTATCCAGCCACACAAATTTGTTGTTAAGCCCCAGAGAGGTCGCATTGGTAAAAGAAAGATATAATGCCTGCACCGTAGGCCAGATCGTGAACATAAGAGTTAGGATCACGGCAGGCAGAACGCTGATGCAGATAAACAGTACGGGAAGCGGCTGCGCCTTTTTTTGGCGATTTTGGCGGTTTTTCAAACAAGTTTCCCCCTTAAAAAGAACCCTGCCAAGTTCGCATGGCGTTTACTCGGCAGGGTCAGTCTTACTTTGGTCAGTGGAAATTCAGCAATTCAGCTTACTTGGAAGCAGCAATCTCCTCGAAAGCAGCCTCGATGCCGTCACGCCACTGCTCGGCAGTCATGTCACCATTCATAACGTCACTGGCAACATTGAAGACGGAATCAGCGATAACGACCTTGCTGGTGTCGGGCATTGCATCCCAACCGAAGACCATGAACGTGCCTTCCTGATAGATGTCGTTCATGTTGTAGACACCATCGGTAACGATGCCCTTGACCATCTCGTTGGCCTTCTTCAGAGCGTAGATGCCGTTGGCTTTTTCTGCGAACAGCTTAACGGAATCCTCAGTGTACAGGAAGCGCAGGAACTCTTTTGCCAGTTCGGGGTTCTTGGCGTTGGCAGGAATCTCAAACTGCTCAACGGAGCTCATAACATAGCGGGTTTCGCCGTCATCCAGAACGGGTGCGCAGGTCAGACCAAACTCAAAGCCGTCTGCACGGGGAGCATCGGCCATTTCGCCTTCCATCCAGTTGCCGTTGGGGATGAACAGAGCCTTGTTCATCATCATGTCAGTCTGGCTCTGGGTATGGTTCAGAGCAACGGTGCCATCCATCAGGTAGCCATCGGTGCCGATCTTTGCCATGTTCTGGAAGACCTTGAGGGCCTCATCAGAGCTGAGGGAGCCGGGCGTGTAGGAGGCGATTGCCTTCATGTTGTCGATGCCGGTGGCAGAAGCCAGTGCGGGCCACAGCATGCTCTCAAGGTAGCCGGGGTAGATGCCCGGATAGGTAAACAGCGCGATACCCTTTTCCTTGGCCTTGTCGCCCAGTTCAAAGAAGTCATCCCAGGTCACAGGCGTTTCCCAGCCGTTCTCTTCGAACAGGGTCTTGTTGTAAACCAGACCCATCGGGCTGGCATCAAACGGGGCAATGTAGATCTTGCCGTCGCCGTAAGGAGAGCACTTGGCGGAATCCAGCAGGCCATCGATGACCTGATCCTTCAGCGGGGTGTCATCATCAATGCCGCCCTCCTCAAAGACATCGGACAGATCCATCAGCGCATGCTCCTTGACCATAGAGGAAATCAGGCCGGTGGAGTCGTTGTCGTTCATCGAGATGAAGTCGGGCACATTACCTGCCACGATTTGCGGGCGGATGATGTCGCCAATCTTCGGGCTGATCTGCATATTGACAGTGACGCCGGGATAGGCATCCTCGAAGCGTTTGATGATTTCGTCCCAGTACGCGGAACCGTAGCCGCCCTCGAACACCGCGATGTTCAGTTCATTGTTCTCAAAGGTCTTCTCACCGGTAGAGGCTTCGCTGGTAGCGACGGACGTTGCTTCGGAAGAGACGGCCTCGCTGGATGCTGCTGCGCTGGAAGATGCTGCGCTGCCGCAGCCTGCTAGACAGGTAGCTGCCATTGCAGTGGCAAGCATCATGCTGATTGCTTTTTTCATGGTTTTCCTCCTAAAAATTATTCCTTCTTTGTTTGGGATGCGGCTCATCTGTCGTTCCCTGATTGCACTCTTATTATATCGGGCAAGCCGGATTTGATAAATGTATTCCCTTTACTTAAAGATGGATTTTATTGACTTTTTCTGTCGTTGCCCTTATAATTCAGGTAATGTATGGATAGATTGTAGTCACTTTGCACAAACGGAGGCCTATATATGTCACTAAATGCACAAAAAACGCGTGAGTTTTCCCCCAATGTGTTGCGGCGAATCAAACTTCGCACCCGTCTGTTTGTGACATTTTTGATTATTTCTCTTGTTCCCGTCATCACGATTGGTATTTTTTCTTACCATGCATACACCCAATCCATGAACGAAAAGGTCAAACAGGCTGCCTTACAATCTATCGAACTACTCAACAATAATATGTCTACCCTGCTTGGCATTTATAGCGACTACATAGGTTCCATCTCCGTATCTGATACTGTACAGAATGGTGTCGCATCTGTCAATAATGGGCACCCCCTTACGAGTGGTATTGTAAGCGGTATTGGTGAAATGATCGTCACAATTCCTTTTCAGAGCACACACCTTAAAAACATCCGCGTCGTTTCCAATGACCGCACAGTCATCTACGATTTGGGCTATGACGATATTACACCTCAGCGTTTTAATGAATTGCTGGATAATATTGAAGCCGCTTCTCCACAGGATAGTCTGCAATACATCCACACTTACCGCGCCAACGATAAAATTGTCATTGGCCGTAAAATCTATGATATGCACCACACCAGCACGCCGCTGGGGTATATCATGCTGTACATTGACGAATCCCAGCTAAGCCGCTACATATTTACCGATGTTTCCTTTGGCGAGGGGGCCAACTTCCTGCTGATTGATGCCGCCGGCAATGTGGTATCTTCTCAGAATGCGGAACTGCTGGGAGAAGATTTGGCCGATGACCCGATTTTCCAGCAGATCACGGCGCTTCGGCAGGCGGGTGAAAACAACTTTTTATGTGAGCTGAACGGCGTAGATACACTGACAATTTTCAAATACAACACAACCTATAATGTGTATCTGGCGGCCACGATTCCGCAGGCCTACATTACCAACGGCACAAGAACCATCAATATGATGCTTATTGCGCTGGCCGCAGTGCTGGTCGTTGTCAGTGTGTTCCTGACACTGCTTGTCTACCGCAGCGTCATGCACCCCATTGATAATATGGTTGCCGCCTGCAATGCGAAAAGCGATGAGGAAATCGGGCTGAAAATCAATGATCCCAGCCCCGACGAACTCGGATTTCTGGCGCGCACCATCGACAACATGGTCAACGAAATTGGTCTGCTGGCGCAGCGCTGGAGCGATGATCAGCGCAAAATGCGCGAGTTGGAATTGCAGACTCTGCAATATCAAATCAACCCGCACTTCCTGTTCAATACCCTGAACACCTTAAAGTGGATTGCCACACTCAATCATGTTACCCCGGTCAGCCACGGCATTGATGCTCTCTCTTCCCTGCTGCAAAGCACCCTTATTAAAAAGGATGAATTGATTCCGTTTGATGATGAGCTGCGCAACCTGAAGAACTACTGCGACATCCAGCAGCTGCGTTACGCAGGGCGCTTTGAGATGGAATATCAAATTGAAGATGCTGCCGGATACTGGACTGTGCCGCGCTTTATTTTGCAGCCGCTTGTAGAGAACTCCATCCTGCACGGCACGGCGGATGAAGACGACTTTGTCACCATCACCGTCCGCGCCACCGTGAGCGAGAACCTGCTTACGATTCATATTTCCGACACCGGCTGCGGCTTTGACACCAGTGCCATCAAAGAGAAAAATTCAGAGCGGTTCTCTGGCATAGGGTTGAGCAACGTGGATGAGCGTATGCGTCTGCACTACGGAAATGAGTACGGCCTTACGATTGAAAGTGCCCCCGGCATCGGCACGCAATGTATTCTCCGTATTCCAAATGAAGCCATTCGTTGAGGTAACACAATGTATAATTTATTGCTTGTAGATGACGAACCGCTGATTAAGGTTGCTTTCCAGTCCGCCGTGGAGTGGGGCAAGAACGGCTTTCTTCTGGCGGCAACAGCCAGTAATGGGCAGGAAGCGCTGCACATTGTAGAGGCACAGCACATTGATGCGGTTATTACGGACTTGAAAATGCCCGGCATGGATGGGCTTGCACTCATTCATGAATTGAAAAAGCGCAGCTTTACCGGTCCGATTCTGGTGTTGAGCAACTATTCCGATTTTGATTCCGTGCGCACAGCCCTAACGGACGGTGCCTATGACTACTTCCTGAAAATCAATATGAACGGGGAAAGCATCGGCGAGCATCTGGAAAAGATGGCCGATTTGCTTCGTGTCCAGCAGCAACGCCAGACGGAAGAGGACCACCGATCCTTTGCCATTGAAGCGCAGAAAAAGGAGAATGCCCTGATTCACTGCGCTCAATGGGTAACGTCCACTGCTGAGCCCTCCCCTGCGGCTAATCCGTTTTCCATGCTGCCGGAACCGCTGGCCTTTCCCGTCCGGCTGTTTACCGTCACTTTAATTCCCGCAAAAACTCATCCTATGCCCGCGCTGGATGCTGTGACCGACTTAATTACCGAGGTTTTCGATGAAATCAGCGGCAAAGTTTTTCTGCACACCCATGAGGATGAAATCTGCGGGCTGATCAGCAATGAAAACCTTGTTGCCTCCGGGCGCACTCTGGATAAGAAACTTGCCCGCTTGCAACGGCAGGTCACAACATATTTTCTGGATGCCCCGGTCATTATCTACCACGCTAAGCCCATTTCACTGGCTGAACTCCGCCAGGGCTACCAACTGTGTGAGGATTCTAAGGCACTCGCCTTTTATGTAGGGCGCAGCGCTCCCCTAAGGGCAACGGCACACACAGTTACCGCCCAACCCTTCCATGTCTCTCAGGCAGAACTGTCCAAGGCCACCGCTGCAGCAGCGCAAAATGCCGATGAGTTGCAGATGCAGATTGCCGTTCACACCTTCTTTCAGAACTGCGCGGCGCTCTGTATGCCGCCGCAGCGCGTCCGTGAAGCCTGCCATCTGTTGCTGGAGCGTCCCGGCGAGAATATGATTCCGCAGGAGACACTGGAGCAAACCTTTAAGGAAATAGAAAAAGCCCCCACCGCGGAGGCTCTTGAACAACTGCTCTGCTTGATTTTGCAGGAGCGCATGGGACTTAGCAAAATTGCCTTGAGCAAATTCAAAAAAGAGGTGCAGGCCGTCATCATCTATGTAAACGCGCATTATATGGACAAACTGACGCTGGACGGCATTGCCGACTATGTAGGGCTGAACCGGGAATATCTGAGCCGCCTGTTCTCCAAAGAGACCGGCACCGGCCTGTTCCAGTACATCAACGAGGTGCGCATGAAACGCGCCGGTGAGATGATCCGCAGTAATAAGCAGGTCTATATCAAGGAAGTAGCTGCCGCCGTAGGTTTTGATGACCCCTACTTTTTCTCGCGAAAATTCAAAGATTTTTATGGGAAAACGCCGAGCGAATATGCGGAGGGATAAAGGTTAAGACAAATGGAACAACCTATGCGATGCAAAACATTGACCGCTATTTATAAAAACGAAATTAACACATTGAAAAAGCTATATGAAATTGATTTTTTGATTCACAAATCCGTCCGTATTCATATAGAGCAATTTACTGTCCGAAAAATTGAAATCGACTTCACGTCTGAGCAATTAGTTGATGATTTAATAGCTGTGCTTACAAAAGTAGAGCGTTTGCTTATGCTTTTTGATGGTTACTTTATGAATCTAATCTCAATTGAGTTTCAAGACTCTGCCGGATGTGTACCTCCCAATCTTAAGGAATGCGCAGAACATTTTATGAGGAGACGATTAGCCTATTTTCATTCTAACAAAATTCTCTTTTCCAGCAACTATTTGCTTGACTTTTCAAAAGTTCTAACACCTGCCCTTTACGAAAAGTGGAAAGGTATTTTGGAAGATCTTGATGTTGCGCATCAGGTATACCTCTATTCCCTATGTGATACGAATCAGCCTGTCGATTTGAGATGTGCTTTTTTGATCGAATTAGCTGAACCAGTCGTTGAAATCGTGAAGGCTAATAGTCCTCTTTTTGAGAGTCTAAATCCAGGAAAACAAGGCACCTCTTTACGTGATTGTCTCCGAGCACTTATAACAACATACGGTTCCGATATTTTTGAGAATGAGATAAATAGTTGCTTTGAAACATTCCTTAAATCATTAGTAAATAGTCGAGTTCGCATCATGCATATAAAGAGGAACTGCTCTGGTTCTTATTTGAACGGGCCAGAATCTGTCTTGTACTCAATTAAAATAAGCTTTTTGTACCGCATCGTTCTTTTCAACCTACTCGGCATAAGTCCATCACTGTATCACGAGAATCTTATTTCAAATATTCAAAGATGGAACTCGTGGAACGATATTATGGATAATCTTTTGTATCGCCTACAAAAATAACGTTTGCTTTTTTCTGTAACATAGCATGTAGACGTTAATACCAATCAGTATAATAAAAAGTCTCCACGCCTCACGGCTGTGGAGACTTTTCATTTTCCTGCTTCACATCAAAAATTACAATACAGTGTGCAGACAATAAACGCTGTTCTTGATACAGATTCTCGTCAAACACTCCATTTACAGCAGAATATTTTCGCAAAAGATTCTTGTGGCCGACAAACCGTTCATCAAAAGCGAATACCTAACCACTTGGCATACAGATTATGTGAATGCTTTTACCTGTCTTCTTTCACGGCAGCCTTTTCAGTTTCTTCCGGACGAGTAGGCTGAAACATACCCCACTGCGAATCCGGCGGCCAGCCATAGCGTTCACGATGAACAACTGCCTGTACCACTTCATGGGCAAGATGCTGTGTAAAGGTTTCTTTTGATGCCATAATTATTACCCCTTTCGTCCTTATATTTAAAATTTTTATCAATAGAATGCATTATTGCATTCCAAAGCCGAGCTTAGAAATCAATAGCGTGACCGCAACAGCCAAAATCGCAGAAGTCACTCTATATGCTATCGGTTCTCTAAAAAATAGCAATAAGCACGCCGAAAGCATAGCGATTGCTAATCTTAATTTCACTTCTTTGCATACTGCAACAAGTTCATCCTCGCTCAAATGAAGGGCAGCATTATTTGCTGGTGCTAATCTTAAAATTAAGACAGAAGCAACAGTGAGACAAATCAGATTCGATACAGGATGCAATCGCTTTGCAAACTCTAGTGATACGATCATTGTAAATGTTGAACCTAAAAGGCATCCCGTCGGCGTTTTAGCATGGTATCCACCTGTCCGTATACGAATGAAGCGGAAGACCAGCAGAAAAAGGAAAGTGCTCCTCCATCCGTCAAAAAATGCACCTACTGGAAGCAGAAGAAGAAATGTAACCATTCCCATTAGGCGGCGCATCAAACCATATTGCAGCCAAGCAATCTGATTTGGTTCGATATAGTGCTTTTGTAAACAAAAAGCCGCTATCCCTGCCGCCAATGCTTCCATTTACGTCAACTCCTTACGCTGTTCATTTTATCAGCAGAAAATGATTCCCGCCACAAAAATGTCACAAACGCAAAAAATATGACATAAACGCAAAATTTGAAAGATGGAGAAGCACTCAGTACAAAATCTCAGCAATCAGCCGAGTTATCAATTCCGTTTCCTCGGTTGTTGGTTTCGGAACATTTTTGTGTCCTTGAGATCTTCTTTTCTTGGTTCGAATGTACGCGGTCAAGTCCATAAGCAATTGCACCTGCTCTGGGCTTAATTCCTTAAGCGATAGGGCATTACATTTCTCACCGCTTGTCAAATAATCCAACGAAACATTTAGAACGTCTGCCAGTGCAGCTGCCTCCGTCAATCGCGGAACGGCAAGATCACTTTCGTATTTCCCCAGCACTGAATCTGAAAGTCGCAGGTTCGGATCAAACCCTTTTGCACGTTCAACCACCATCTGCTGCGTAAGATTTTTGTCTTTTCGCAGTTTTAACAGGCGTGGCCCGAAATCATACAACATAAGCGTTTTACCCTCCTTGCACAATATAAATATTTTACAATTCGGCGCCGTTTTAATTATGGAATCCGCTTGATTAAATTCCACAAACGTGGTATATAAAAAGAAATCTATTGACAAAACCCGGAGGATTCGTTATTTTGAAAACATACCCCAAACAAAAGATTGGCAGTCGAGCCTATATAGGAGAGAGTATGCTCAAGATTCTTATTTGTGACGATGATCAAACATTCGCACAGTCAATGTTCAAAAGGATCCTATCATTGCCGGCCTATTCCAGCAAATCCATGAAATTGAGCTGCTTAACTGATATTGCTGAAATGAGTGCTGACACTATCGCGCAATATGACATTCTATTTCTCGATATCGACCTCGGTAAAGAAAGCGGGATTGATCTTGCAAGAAAGATGCGCAAGATGAATCCGGAAGCTGTATTGATTTTCGTGACAAATTTCAGCGAATATGCCCCTGAAGGGTATGAAGTGGATGCCTTTCGCTATCTTGCCAAATCCGAGTTGGAAAAGAAGCTGCCTACATATTTTGAAGATGCACTGGCAATGTGCCGCACCCGTCAGCGAAAAGTAGAGATTCTCTGTGAGGGTGATAGTGTGCCTATCCCGGTCCAATCTCTTGCATGGATAGAAAGTCAGGGACGCGAGCAGTATCTCCATTTGGTAGGCGGATGCCGTGAGCAGCTAATTACCCGATTAACTATGGCACAGCTTGAGGATTTGCTTGTTCCTCATGGGTTTTTACGTATCCACAAAAGTTATCTTGTAAATATGGCGTATTTGCAGTCTTTTCAAAGTACAAGTGCCGTTCTCACAATCGGTCAAACACTTCCTGTGGGGGCTCGTAGTTATCGCGACAATAAGCAAAAATTTGTAAGATGGCAGGCGCAGCAACTATGGTAGTAGTCTGGGGTAATATACTTAGCCTTTGGGGCAATGTTTTTGCGATAGCCGTAGATATTCTTGTATTTGATGCTTTTTTCCCTCACAACGATAATAGAAAAAAGCGTTGGTCATATATTTTACTATTTTGCCTGATTTTTACATCTCTCTCTATCCTCATTGGCACAAAACTCGGATATACATTCAAAATGTTACAAGAGATTGTGCTAATATATGTGTTATGTGTTTTTCTATATCAAAGCCGTTGGGATCGACGCTTCTTTATTGTCGTAACTGTTTATTCTGTTTTATTCTCCTACAGTCACTGGTTTGAGTCCTTTTGCCTATATGCTGGAAATTTGGACTACGAAGAATATATATGGAATGTTCCTCTATACTCCGTGCTATTCTTCGTTCGCGGGTTTATTTCCCTATTTGTTGCACTGATTATTAAAAAATATCATCATCCTCTACACGCAAGGACTCGTGCAAGCGCTTGGGTTCCCCTATCTGCTGTATTTCCTGTTTGCACACTGCTTGTGCTCAGGCAGGTATATACCCACCCGGAAGAACAACGTGTATGGCAGATTTGTTTATTGATTCTCGATCTTGTTGATATTGCTGCATTGATTTTATTGGACTATCTTGAAGAAAACGCGGAAAATCGCGAGAAGCTGATTGCTGCCAACGAAC
>ERZ857775.2858-NODE-2858-length-15412-cov-2.614378_pt1 | contig 15412 bp, 10 predicted proteins | sample MGYA00519698_ERZ857775 | MGnify/ENA primary metagenome ERZ857775 (study PRJEB31778, sample SAMEA3449363) | human gut metagenome | biome: human gut; feature: human-associated habitat; material: faeces | place: United Kingdom | collected 2010/2012 ...
GTCACGACCAACAGCATCCTGCTGGAGCCGAAATCCTCCTCTTCGACCGGCGACATCGGCGCAGGAAAAGCCAAATCGATTGCTTTAAACCACGCAGGCATCTCTGCTTCTCAGGCTGTATTTGTCAAGGTGGACAAGGAATATGATGACGGCAGACTGCATTATGATGTGGAATTTTACTCCGGCAACAAGGAATACGACTATGAAATCGCAGCCAAAGACGGCTCCATCCTCTCGGTGGATATGGACATCGAAAACTACTCCATCCCGTCCGTCGACACCTCCGATTCCTCTAAAAATTACATCGGCATCGAAAATGCAAAGCAAACTGCCCTTTCCAAGGCAGGGCTTTCCTCCTCTTCGGTCCACTGGGAAAAAGCAGAGCTGGATTATGACGACGGCAGAGCAGAATATGAGCTGGAATTTCACAGCGGTCACCGGGAATACGAATGTACCGTTGACGCAATCAGCGGCAATGTCCTGAGCTTTGAAAGAGATTAGCCTTGCATTTATCACCTTCTCCTGTTATACTGAATCTGGAAAATCCACCTGAGCGCTCTGATTTCCTTTGCATGGGATTTTCCGTTTGTATACTCCTATTGAGCGGTTCAGGCAGTCAGCTGCCTGAACCCTTTTTTATCTCTACACCGGAGGGGGAAAGAGCTTCCATGTTGATGACCATGATGATGGTGGAAAACCAATTAAAGCCGCTTCGTCCCGCAGCGGACCCGCAGCAGCTGGAATCCCTTCTGCACGAAATCGCACAGGGCAGCCAGGAGGCGTTTGAACAGCTGTACCACGCCACCGACAGCGCCATCTACGGTTTTGCCCTGTCGCTGACCCGCAACCACCACGAGGCGCAGGACGTGATGATGGACACCTATCTGAAGATTCGCTGCGCTGCCCACCTGTATCTGCCGATGGGCAAGCCGATGGCATGGATTTTGACCATCACCAAAAATATTGCCCGCACCCGCCTGCGTGCCGCCTCCCGACAGATTCCTTTCGAGGAGGTCGAGCAGTCCTCCCTCCCCTTTGACCACGACACCGAAGAGGCGATCGCTTTGGAACAGGCGATGCGGGTGCTCAACGAGCAGGAACGGCAGATTTTGATTCTGCACGCAGTGACCGGACTCAAGCACCGTGAGATTGCAGAAATGATGGGCATGCCGTTGGCGACAGTGCTTTCCAAATATGCCCGCTCGCTCAAAAAATTAAAAGCACAGCTGGAACAGCAGCCATCCGATGGCAGGGAGGTGTAGGAGGATGAAGGACAACCAAAACAAACGCAGAAAACTGACCGACGAACAGGTCGAGCAGATGCTGGCAAGGGCGGTGCAGAAGAATGTGCCTGATATTCTCCAGCAGGCAGCCTCCACACCGGTCACCCCACTTGCCATGGTGGATGAGATCCTGCCCGTCCAATACCCGCGCAGACGTCCGCACTGGCAGAGACTGGCAGCCGCCTGCCTGATGCTCCTGCTGACCGGTGCCGGCATCTTCAGCTGGCTGTGGTTTCCCACCCGGGCGGTGGTTTCCATCGAAGTCAATCCTTCGGTGGCGCTGTCGCTCAACCGCTTCTCCTATGTCATCAACACCCGCGCCAACAACGATGACGGCGCTGAGCTGCTCGACGACCTTTCGCTAAACAATCTCAAGCTGGACACCGCCCTCAATGCCCTCATCGGCGCAATGGACCGTCAGGGCTATCTGACACCGTCGGCGCAGGTCAACATCTTTGTTGACGGCAAGGATGACGACTACAACCGACAGCTCTACCAGCAGGTCACCGACAGCTTCTCCCACCTTCTTCCATCGCAAGCACCGCAGGAAGAAACAAAGGAGCAGGAGGACACCCCGCAGCTGCTCTCGGAGGAACAGGTCAAACAGATTTGCCTGTCCCACGCCGGTGTCCAGGCTGCACAGGCTTCCTTCCAGTCTATTTCCTTGCAGCAGGGGGAACAGCCGGTCTACCAGCTTTTGTTTACCGCTGCGGGCAGCTCCTACATCTACCGCATCGACCCGTACAGCGGGCAGGTCCTCTCCTATGAGCGCACCGAGGAAACAGCCGCTCAGCCAAACACACCTGCCGCTTCTGCTCCTACCCAACCGCAGGCAGAGCCGAAATCGGTTTCGCTGGAGCAAGCAAAGCAGCTTGCCCTGCAAAAAGCCGGACTGAGCGGACAGACGGTCACCTGGGAAAAGGCGGAGCTGGACGAAGAGGACGGCATTTCCTATTACGAGCTGGAGTTTACCTTCTCTCAAAGCGAGTATGAATGTGAAGTCGATGCCGTCAGCGGCAGCATCCTTAAATTTGAACAGGATTAAAGGTCTTTCGATAAAAAATCAGGCAGAGGAAAACATTTTCCTCTGCCTGATTTTTTTATCGGTGGGATGCCGCATCCTCTTCTGAGGCGGATTCCTCCTGCTCCTTTTCATAATACTGCGCCTGCGCCTGCCACAGACGGTTATATTTTCCGTCGACGTCGGCAATCAGGCTGTCGTGGTTGCCCTGCTGGACGATTTTGCCGCCGTCAAACACCAGAATCTCATCGCAGAATCGGCAGGAAGAAAGCCGATGGCTGATGTAGATGGTGGTCTTATCCTGCGCAATCTCGTTAAAGCGCGCATAGATTTCCGCCTCGGCAATCGGGTCGAGTGCCGCTGTCGGTTCGTCCAGGATGATAAATGGAGAATCCTTGTACAAAGCGCGGGCAATCGCGACCTTCTGCGCCTCGCCGCCGGAAAGCTCGACTCCTGTTTCCGAAAAATCCCGATACAGCACCGTATCCAATCCGTTGGGCATCCGGTCCAGCCGCTCGCCAAAGCCGACCTTTCGCAGGACGGTTTCCACCTTTTCGCGGTCGTATCGGCAGCTGCCTGCTACGTTGTCACCCAACGGCTGTGAAATCAACTGAAAATCCTGAAAGACGACCGAGAAGATGTGCATATAGTCGTCGTACCGGTACTTTCTGATATCGATGCCGTTGAGCAAAATCTGTCCTTCCTGCGGGTCATACAGTCGGCAGAGCAGCTTGATGAAGGTCGTTTTGCCGGAACCGTTCTCTCCGACCACTGCCATGCGCTCTCCAACCCGAAAGCGCAGGCTGACGTTATGCAGCGCCCACTGCTCCGAGCCGGGGTAGCGGAAGGAAACATTGCGAAACTCCACCTCATATTTGCGGTCGGAGCGTTTTTCGGTGGTCAGGGAGCCTTGGTACATCGAATTTGGAATATCCAGCAGCTGATAGACCGGCTTTAAAAAGGCGGCGTTGCTCTTGACGGTCCCCCAGGTGCGGAACAGGTCGCCGATGTTTTTGGAAAGAGCGGTGACAGCGCCCACATACTGGGTGATGGAGCCGACGCCAAAGGCTCCTCCCATCGCCTTTAAGCAGGTGAACAGGTAGATGAAACCGGTCAAAAACGCCGAGATGCCTTCACTGAGTCCTTCGGTCAGACCCATCTTTCCCCTGGACAGCTTTGCCGGCTCTCCTTTGGTGGTAAACATACCGGTTTCTTTCCAGTAATGCTCTGCTATCTTCTGCTGCTCATACATCCTGATGTCGATGGCGCGGGAGCGGTCTGACCCCAAACCACTCCAGAAGTTGAAGATGCGGTTGCCATACTTGGAAATCTCCGCAAGCCCGCTCCACATCCCGACCACCTTTTCGCCTAGCTTGCCGGACAGAAAGCTGATGGCGCCGATGACAGCGACCAGCAGCAGAACGAACAGCGGGTTATTGAGCCACAGATACCCTGCCGACTGCTCGGGCACCGGCAGTATAAACAGGCTGACGCTTAAAAAGACGGCGCTGAGGATACCCAGCAGCGCGGTGGAAACCTCCTCCACCAGCGATGCCAGTTTTCTGATTCCCCAGCTTCCCCAGCGCTGGTTCTGCAAAACCTGTGAACGCAGGTCATAGGTGCTCTGCTTGTCGATGTCGGCAAAGTCCATCGAGAAAAACTTTTTGGCAAACAGCTGTTCCTGCTTGATGGCAAAGACTTCTTTCTCCACCTTCTTCCAGCGCAGCAGGCAGGCGCGCAGCAGCATCAGTGCGCAGCCGGCTCCTACCGTCCAGGCGACCCATCCCCACAGCACCGATGGACGGCGCAGACTGGCAAGCTCGTCAATCAGCCGTGCTGACAGATAGATGGTCACATAAGGGGAAACTGCCTCTACCAGCGAATACAGCAGGATGGAAGGAAACAGTTTCGGACAGAGCCGATGGACATCTGCAAAGGCTTTGCGGTGGATTTTGATTGCTTCTTTGTTGCTCATTAGAATTCCTTCCCTTCCTTGTAGTAGCGGCTTTGTATCTCAAAGAGTTTGGCGTAGCCGCCGCCCTGCTGCAAAAGCTGCTCGTGGGTGCCCTCCTCGCGGATGCCGCCGTTCTCCAAAAAGATGATGCGGTCGCAAAAGCGGGTCGAAGCCAGTCGGTGCGAAATGAACAGCGAAGTCTTTCCCTTGCTCATCTCGTCATATTTTAAGTAGATGTCATTTTCTGCAATCGGGTCGAGCGCCGCGGTCGGTTCGTCCAGCAGCAGGATACCGCCGTCCTTGTACAAAGCGCGCGCCAGCATCAGGCGCTGGGTCTGTCCGCCCGAAAACAGCACGCCGTCCTCATAGACCTCTCTGCCCACCTTGGTTTCGATTCCCTGCGGCAGCTGGGAAATCTTTTCGGTCAGCCCTGCCTGCTCGATGCACCGGTTGATTTTTTCCACATCGTAGCCCTGCGCCTGCTGGGAAATATTCTGCGCCACCGATGCGCTGAGCACCGAAAAATCCTGAAAGACTGCCGAAAACAACCGGTAGTACTCCCTGCGGTCCAGCTGACGGATGTCCTGCCCATTGAGCAGCACCCTGCCCTCAGTCGGGTCCAGTAAGCCGCACAGCAGCTTGACTAAGGTGGTCTTACCTGCTCCGTTGAGTCCCACGATTGCCAGCTTTTCGCCTGCATGGACGGTCAGGTTCATTCGGTCGATGGTATTTTTTGTTGCCTTGGGATAACAAAAGGACACATTCTCCAGCCGCAGCTCATAGCCCTGCACCTTTGGAAGCTGCTTGCCGCCTGCAAAGCAGAACGGCTCCTCAATCTCCAGATATTCGCGAATGCTGGTCAAATCCAGCGCCTCCCGGCGCAGGGTCATGCTGTCGTTTAAAATGCCGGTAATCCAGTTGGCAAAGCCGCCGATTGCCGAAAAGTAAAGCAGAAATTCGGAGGCACTTAATCCCTGGTCCAGCGCCATATTCAAAAGATACCAGTAAGCCAGCCCGTTTCTAGCAACGCTGAGCGCAACGTCCGCCAGGTTGCCCAGCAGCTGCACCCGCTCCCGACGCAGGATAAAGCCTTCATACAGCCGCATGGTGCTGTCGTAGATTTCCTCGAGCCAGCCGCCCAGCCCAAAGATGCGGATGTCCTTTGCCAGATTGATCGACTCGGATTTTTTCTGGATGTAGCTGAGCTTGGCGGTATACTCCCGCTCCTCCTCTCGGTGCGCAAAGTTCCAGCTGCTGGTGCGGCGGGCAACCAGATAGCTGACCAGAGTGGTCACCATCACCACTGCCATCATCACCGGCTCTACCCGGACCAGCAGCAGCAGATAAATAACAAAGCCTGCTATATCCCCCAGCAGCAGGGTCAGCGTTTCCCAGATGTGCTCGCTGGGTTCTGCGTTGCCTGACATCGCATGGGAAGCACCCTTATACATTTTGATTCGCTCCGGGTCCAGGGTGTTCGGGTAGGAGGTGGTGTTGTTTTTGTATTCCACCTGATTGATCAAACCGGTTCTGACCTCCACCCGTCCATACAGGGTGTTGAGCGCCAGGTAGCTTTTCAGTCCCTTTGCCAGAAACAGCAGCACGGTAAACAGCAGGATGGTCCCAATCAACTCAGCAACCGGCGCTGCCTGCTCCACCTTCGACAGAATCTGCGGCGCCACAAACAGCTCGGTCAGATTGACCGCTACTGCCGCTGCCGCACACAGCACGCACAGGGTCAGCACACTTTTGCAGATTCTCCAGGCGTTGCCAATCATCCATGCGATATTTTGGGTCATGGTATACTTTGATTTTCTTTTCATCATCCTTCACCTCTTCATGCCTACAGCATAGCACAAAAAAAGGTCCCCGTGTTATTTCGGGGACGAATTGTCTGATTTTGGGGACGAATTGCAGCTGCCTTCCGGCTGCTGCGGCAGCAAAATCTCGGTGGTAAAGGCGCCATCCTCCGAATTGCGGTCCACATATCCATCCAGGCGGCGGATGATCCGGTCCATCTGCATCAGACCCAGACCGTGACCCTTGCCCTTGCTGGTAGCAAAGCGTCCGGCTGTCTTTTTCAGCTTTTTGCCCGCAGTAAAATTGGTGAAGGAGATATACAGCTGCTCCCCCTTCATCTCCATATAGACGCGGATCAGCCGTTCCGGTTCCGGCAGCTGTAGGCTGGCTTCGATGGCATTGTCAAACAGGTTGCCCAAAATGCAGCACAAATCCAGTTCCGGCAGCCGCAGCTTGACCGGGATGTGCGCATCGGCAACCACCTGCACCTGCTTGGAGCGTGCCAGCGAGATTTTGGAATTGAGGATGGCATCGGTCATCGGGTTGCCGGTTTTGATCACCATATCCAAGGTGGTCAAATCGTCGTCCAGCTCATCCAGATACCGCCTGAGCGCCTCCAAATCTCCCTTTGCCGCATACGCCTTCATCGTCTGGATATGGTTGCGGTAGTCGTGCCGCCACCCGCGCATCTGCCGGTACATATTTTCCACCTCTGCGTAGTGGGTCTGGACCAACTCGCTTTGATATTCGTCAATCTGGCGGTTTAGCCGCTTCCAGCCAAATTCCATCCTGCTTCCCCCTCCTATTTCATGTGGATGATGGCGCGGTTGAGCTTGTCATAGGCGCCGCGCGGCAGCGGGATGCTTCTGCCGTCGGTCAGATAGATGTCGCTTCGGGTCACCCGGCTGATGTCGTTCAAATTGACCACCGCCGAACGTCCCACCCGGAAAAAACGTTCGTCCAGCTGCTCCATCAGCTCGCTCAGGCTTTTTTTCACCGTGTAGTCCTGCCTTGCGTGGACGGTGACATAGTTGCGCTGCACCTCCAAAGCGCTCACCTGGTACAGCGGCACCCGCACCATCTCCTCGGCTGTTTCCAGCGTCAGCACCTTGGTGTTTTTGTGCAGCCGCTCCACTGCGCGGTCAAGCACCGCAAACAGCTTTTCCTCCTTCACCGGCTTCATCAGGTAGTGAAGCGCTGCCACCTCATACCCTTCGGTGATGTAGTCGGAATAGCCGGTGATAAAGACAATCTGCATCAGCTCGTTGGTGCGGCGCACCTGCTTTGCCAGACTGACGCCGTCCATCTCTCCCATCTCAATATCCAACAGCAGCAGGTCAAAATCCGGCTGTGGACAGGAGAATAAAAACTGCTCTGCGCTGCAAAATTCGGTCATCTCCACCTGATTTCCCCGCTGCTGCGCCCAACGTGCGGTCAGCTGCCTCACATACTCTCTGTCCTCCTGCCTGTCGTCACAGATTGCAATTCTGTAGTCCATCTTTTTCCCCTCTTCCATCCCGTTTTACCTGTTTATTATAGCAAATTTGAGCAAAAAAACAAAGCACCCTCCTAAATAGGAGAGCGCTTTGCATCGTTTTTTAATCAAGGTACAGCTCTATTCGGGTCTTCTGGGTGTCTTTGCTGACGGTAGTCGTCAAAAGATAGTTGACCTGCTCGCCGTTTTCATAGCCGCTGATGATATTGACCTGCTCCGGCTGAATCTCCACTCCGTTGACCTGAGGCAGAAATTCCCCTGCTTCCACCTGCTCCCGGGTGTACCAGATGCTGGTGACCATCGTAAAGCTGCCTGCGCCCGACTGGTAGGAATCAAACAGCTCGCCCTGGTGGGTGACCTGCTGTACCTGCTGTGGAGCGCTCAGGTCCTGCGCATCATAGACCGTCATGGTGACTGTTTGTGTCTCCTGCGGGCAAAGCACCGCAAAGCTGGTTTCTGATGCCAAAATCATTGCATTCTTTTCCAGCTGCAAAGCGGATACCTGTTTGCCGCTTTTGTCACTGAGCACCGCTTCTCCGGTCGTTGGCTGATAGGTCAGGCTGCCGTTTTTCAGCGAAAGGACTTGCGGTTGGCTGTCCAGCGCATTTTCCATCACGCTTTTGATGGAAAATGGTTGATCCTCCTCTTCTGCCGCCTCTGCCGCTTCTGCGACCGGCTCCTCCGACTCGGTCAGGGATACCGATTCTTCCTGCGCATCGGCTGCCATCGAGATGGAGTTGAGTATCTGCTGCCGCAGCTGGTCCCGGGCAGATGCTGGCTGCTCCTGTGTCGTCTGCTGGGCAGAAGTCACTGCCTGCGACCCTTCCTGTGGCTGCTCCTCCTGTAAAATAGCTTCTTCCTGTGGCTCAGGCTGTGAAGCAGCTGCTACCTGCGGTTCTTCCTGTGGCTCCTCTGCCGGTTGCTCTGTCTGAGCAGAGGTTTTGGGCACGCCCATTTTAAGAGACGGTTGTCTGTTTGCCGATTCAACCGATGCCGTGTCTTCTGCTGCCTCTTCTGCCACTTCTTCGACTGGCTGCTCGGCTGCACTTTCGGCAGTGACCATATCCTTCATCTGCTCCATCGGTCTTTGCCATTTCCAATAGGCTGCGGACAGCCCGACCACCAGCACCAGGGTGCAGGCGATTGCCCAACGGCGACGATGGACTGTCAGATTTCGTTTTGGTTTTTCCTCTGTTTTGTGGCTGCCCGGAAAGTCAAGCACCTTTCCTTCGGGCTTTTGCGGAGCCGGTGGCTCCATCTGTGTGGGGTCTACCGTGATCTGGTGGTCCCCTTCTCCCGCACAGATTTTTTCCCACATTGCCTGTGCACTTAAACTGCCGGGAAGCTTTGGGCTGGGGAGCGATGAAAACTGCTGTTTAAAAAACTGCTCTTCCCCCTCCAGTTGCTGCTGTTCTTCCGGTGTCAGCTCCCGGTCGGGATTCATCTTTTTCTCTGTCAACTCTGCTTCCCTCCTTCCAAATGTTTTCTCATCTTTTTAAATGCCCGAAACAGTTTGGAACTCACCGTTCCCTGCGGGCTGCCGACGATAGCGGCAATCTCCTTTGCTGTGTATCCTTCGATGACTGACAGGATCACAATTTGCTTTTCCTCTGCTGCCAGCTGTCCCAGCGCATGGAGCAGATCGGTGCGCTCCAGCACCGTTTCCGAAAATTCGTTCTGCTCTCCCGGAAGCTCCAGCATCTGGTCGATGTCCGTTTGATTGCGCGCACGCACATACTCCCGTATCTTTCGATTGCATCTTGCCGAAAGAATGCGGTAGATCCACGGAACAAATGCCTGTGGGTCGCGCAAAGCACCCAGTCCCCGATACGCTTCGATAAAGGTTTCGGAAACAACGTCCTCTGCATCATGGCTGTTTCCCAGGGTGTATAACGCTGTCCGGTACAAAGAGGGAGCTACTGCTTCATAAAGCCGCGTAAAGCCCTCCTGGCTCCCCTTTTGAGCCTCCAGCACCAATGCTGTGTCTAATTTCACCTCTACACCACCCGTCATAAAATTAGTGTCGGGGAGGCTGCAAATTATTGCGTCCCCGTAAAAAAATTCCACAAAAATAAACAATACAAAAAGAGCCCTGCCCTGTTTTTCCGGCAGTTCGTCTGCGGCAAACGGGCACCGTCGGTCTGCTTTTCAACCGGCATATCAAACGCCATTTGTAGCATTATTATAATATATTCGCCTTTAAAAGGCAACTGCGTTTTTTCTTTTGTATACACATAGACACCTAAAAATTCTTTTTTACCAAAAAGAAAACAGCCTTTCCCAAACGAGAAAGGCTGTCCAAGCGGCTCTTACTGGTTGTTTTTGTTCTTTTTCTGCTTGACCTCTTCCTTTAAGCGGTCCAAGCCGGTTTCGTACCGGATGGAGCGCATATTCGGGAACGCATCCAGCAGTCGTTTGCGGAAAAAGCGGTTCTTTACAGAAAGCTCGCTGATTCTGGACTCCATGCGGCGGGCAATCTCCTTCTGACCGGACTCCAGTTTTTCCAGCAGCTCCTCGCGCTTTTCTGCGCGGCGCTCGGCACGCTCGGCTTTTACCTGCTCAATGTAGTCCATCAGTTCCATCCTGCCAAGCTCCGCATTCAACTGATACTGGTCAAAGCGCTGCTGGAATTCCTGATGGCTCTGCTTGAGATACTCTGCGGTATCCAGCTTCGCCTGTTCGACCAGCTGATGGAACTGGCGCAGAACGCTGTTGATGTCCAGAATGGTGCGAACGGTGAGCACAAGGTCCACCAGCAGGATGACCAGCAGCACCGCACTCATGCTGACCGATGCCCAGAAGGGCAGCGAAACGATGGCTCCCCGCACCACCGGGTCCACCACCCGTGCTGCCACCACACTAAGCACGCCAAACATCAGCGAATTGCGCAGGCAGACCCTGCCGTGGATATTAAATCGGTAGGTGGAATAGTCCCACCACTTGGTTGCAAACAGTTTTTCCAGCAGATAGCCGGTGATGTACTCGATGACGCTGGTCACCAACATTCCGCAAAGAAACAGCAGCGGAATGTTATTTTGGATCGGGCGCAGAAAAACCAGCACCGCCATCGCGCCAAATCCATAGACCGGGCACAACGGTCCGTTTAGGAATCCGCGGTTGACAAACTTTCCCTGTCCGATGGAGCAGTAGATGGTTTCGCACGTCCATCCCAGAAAGCTGTACGCCAAAAACTGCAAAAAGATGTTACAGACCTGCTGCAAGCGATCTCCTCCTTATACCCTCAATCTCTTTTTCCCGCCGGACTGCTCCGCGAAGGGGAGGCAGTCCATTCTTATCCGTTTTGCACCGCCAGCTGTTTTTCCTCCTCCAGAGGGTCGACTGCGCTGGCTGCCAGTGGCAGTTTTTCCTGTTTGCCGCTATCGGTCGGCTGCGTTTTTTCTGCGTATACCTTTACTTCCCTGGGCGGCTGGGTCTTCTGTTGCTCCATCAGTCTTGCATTTGCCAGCATCAGCTTGATGCGGTTCTGCTGGTTGACCTTGGATGCACTGGAATCATAGTCCACCGCTACGATGTTCGCCTGCGGATTCTTCTCCTTGATGACACGCATCACACCCTTGCCGCAGATGTGGTTGGGCAGACAGCCAAACGGCTGGGTGCAGACGATGTTGTTTACCTTGTAGTGCTGAATCAGTTCGACCATCTCAGCGGTCAGCAGCCAGCCTTCCCCCATCTTCACACCGTTGCCGATATAACCCTTGGCAGATTCGATGGTGCTTTCAAAAGGACAGGGCGGCTGGAAGCTGCTGTTTTGTTCAATCAGGTGAATCATATCGCTCTTGCGACCGCGCAAAAAGCGGTTGACCCGGCGCATGACCGCTGCTTTGGCTTTGCCGATGCCGTACAGCTGACAGTCATATTCCGAGTTATGGGTGCAGTAGAGCAGGAAATCGAACAGACCCGGGCAGACCACCTCACAGCCCTCCGACAGCAAAAACTCCTCCAGGTTGTTGTTTCCCAGCGGAGAGTATTTGACATAAATCTCTCCGACCACGCCGACCTTGATCTTCTCCTCATCGCTGCGCTCCACCCGATCAAAGCGTTTGATGATGCGCACCATCAGCTCGGAGACCTCCTTCCAGCGCAGCAGCTTTTTGCAGAACAGCTTTTCTGCCCAAAGGATGCTCTCCTCCACCGCCTGCTGGCTGGCTCCCTGCTGTTTTTCATACGGGATGCACTGGTTGTACAAGGTCATAATCAAATCGCCGCACAGCACCCCGTAGAGCGCCTGTAGCAGCATGGTCAGCGGCAGGGAAAAGCCTCCCGACTGCTCGCTTTTGATAAAGCTTGCCGAGATGACCGGTATATCGCCGTAGCCGCACTTGTTCAGCGCCTTGCGCAGCAGGTAGATGTAGTTGGAGGCGCGGCAGCCTCCGCCGGTCTGGGTAATCAGCAAAGCCACCTTGTCCAGCGGCAGCTCACAGTGCTCCAAAGCGTCGATCATCTGTCCGATGACCAGCTGCGCCGGATAGCAGGTGTCGTTGTGGACATTTTTCAGTCCCTGTTCAATCACCTGCGGTCCGCAGTTGTCCAATATTTTGATGTGGTATCCATAATTTTCCAGGACATTTCCCAAAATTTTAAAGTGAATCGGCAGCATTGTCGGAATCAGGATGGTATGGGTGCTCTTCATCTCCTTGGTAAAGGGCACCTTTTTGATTGGTTCCATAATAAACTCCAACCTCCTTTATGCAAAATATGCAAATCAAACGCCGGACAGCAGTTTAAAATCTGCCGGATGTGATTTTCAAGTCGTCCTCCGGTAAAGATTTCCATTCACGCTCCCTGCGTACAGGCACCAAGTGGTGCTTATCTTTGCAGAAACAGCTGTGCATTTCAATCCACGTCCCCTGCGTGTGGTTGCCGGATGGTGTTTACTCCCGGCAAAAAGTACGCATTTTTATTTACGCTCTCAGGCAACTATTGCTGCGTGTTGGCGTCACGCTCTCTTACCGCGCCAATCAGCGAACGGATGCGGATGCGCACCGCACCCAGATTGTTGATTTCATCAATTTTCAGCTGGGTGTACAGCCGCTGTCCGCGCGCCAAAATGGCAGAAACTTCGTCGGTGGTGATGGCGTCGATGCCGCACCCAAAGGAAACCAGCTGCACCAGTTCACAGTCGCGGTGCTCCACCACATACTCTGCGGCGTTGTACAAGCGGGAATGATAGGTCCACTGGTTGAGAACATCGGGACGCACCGGCTGCACCAAATCCGCTACGCAGTCCTCGGTGACCACCACCAGTCCCAGCGAGGTAATCAGCTGGTTGATCCCGTGGTTGATCTCCGGGTCGACATGGTACGGTCTGCCGCACAGGATGATGGTCTTGAGTCCCTTCTGACGTGCAAATTCCAGCGCCTTGCGCCCTTCCTCCTTCACCTGCTCCCGCTGGCGGTGGTAGCTTTCATAGGCACAGTCGGACGCCCGTTTGACCTCGCGCAAGGTCAAATCAGGGTAATATTCTTTGAGCGCCTGCCAGATTTTTTTCGGGAAGGTCTTGCGCTCCGCCAAATCCAGATACGGATAGAGATAACGCACCTGCTTGAGCTTTTCGACGTTGGAAGCCAGAAGCTCGGGGTAGTAGGCGACCACCGGACAGTTGAAATGGTTGTCACCTTTACTCTCATCAAAATTGTAGCTCATGCAAGGGTAAAAGATGGTAGTGACCCCTTTGTCCAGCAGATTTTCGATATGTCCGTGCATCAGCTTTGCCGGATAGCAGGCGGTGTCCGACGGAACCGAGTACTGCCCTTTGGCATACAGCGCGCGGGAGGACAGGTCGGATACCACAATATCAAAGTCCAGGTTGCGGAAAAATGCCTCCCAGAAGAACAGATTTTCATACATATTCAGTCCCAACGGCAGCCCAATCACCCCGCGTTTACCGGTGTGGGCAGCCGCTCTTTTAGCACAGTCCTCACTGAGTGTGCGAATCTGCTCCAGCTTAAAGCGGTACAGATCGGGCAGCTGCCGCTCTTTTCCCAATCCCAGCGGCTTTTCGCAGCGGTTGCCGGAAATATACCGCTCCCCGCCTGCAAAGATGTTGACGGTGAGGTTACAGTGGTTGGTGCAGCCCTGGCAGACCACCGGCTTGGATTCATGCTGGAAATTTTCCAGCTGCTGTGCGCCGAGCATCGACGAGCGGGTCTGCTCCTTTGGGCAAATTCCCTTTGCGTAGATGGCAGCGCCGTAGGCTCCCATCAGACCGGCGATGTCCGGTCGAATGACATCATGCCCGATTTCCTTTTCAAAGCTGCGCAGAACGGCATCGTTGAGGAAGGTTCCTCCCTGCACCACGATATGTTCGCCCAGCTCGTCCGCATTCCGTGCGCGGATGACTTTATATAAAACATTTTTGACAACGCTCATCGAAAGTCCTGCTGAAATGTCCTCCACACCCGCGCCGTCCTTCTGCGCCTGCTTGACCGAAGAGTTCATAAAAACAGTGCAGCGGGAACCTAAGTCGACCGGGTATTGGGAAAATAATCCCAGCCGCGCAAACTCCTCTGCGGTGTAGCCCATCGACTTTGCAAAGGTTTCGATGAAGGAGCCGCAGCCGGAGGAGCAGGCCTCGTTGAGCATGATGGAATCAATGGCATTGTCCTTGATTTTAAAGCATTTGATGTCCTGACCGCCGATATCCAAAATAAAATCCACCTGTGGGTCAAAGTGCTGGGCAGCTTTAAAGTGGGCAATCGTTTCCACGATTCCGTCGTCCAGATGAAAGGCGTGCTTGATCAGCTCTTCCCCGTAGCCGGTGGACACCGCATAGCGGATGTTGACCCGGTCGCCGCAGGCTTCATAGATTTTTTGCAGCTGCTCCCGCACAATCTGCACCGGATTTCCCTGATTGGAGCTGTAATAGCGGTAGAGGGTCTCATAATGGTCGCTCATCAGCACCAGCTTGGTGGTGGTGGAGCCGCAGTCGATGCCAAGGTAGGCATCCCCGCTATACCCTGCGATGTCCTTCCACGGAACATTGGCGCGGCTGTGGCGCTGTACAAATTGGTCGTGCTCCTCCTGATTGGCAAACAGCGGCTGCAAATACTGGGTGGATTTGGAGCGGGATGCCGCATGTTTGAGCTTCTCAGTAAACTGCTCGTAGGTGTAGGTCGTCTGCAATCCTCGGGTGTAGATGGCAGCGCCCAACGCCACCGAATACTGCGCCCACTCGGGAAAGACTGCCTTGCCCGGTGCCAAACGCAGGGTCTGCTCAAAGCGCTGCTGCAATCCCTGAAAGAAAAAGAGCGGTCCGCCCAAAAACAGCACCTTGCCTTCGATTTTTCTGCCTTGGCTCAGTCCGGTCACCGTCTGGTCGACCACCGCCTGGAAGATGCTGGCGGCAACGTCCTCCTTGCGCGCACCCTGGTTGAGCAGCGGCTGGATGTCGGTCTTGGCAAAAACTCCACAGCGCGATGCGATCGGGTAGATGCGCTCGTGGCGCAGGCTCAGCCGGTCCAGCTGCTCGGGTGTCACATTCAGCAGTGTTGCCATCTGGTCGATGAAGGCGCCGGTGCCGCCGGCACAGCTGCCGTTCATCCGCTCCTCCAGTCCGCCGCTGAGGAAGATGATCTTGGCATCCTCTCCGCCCAGCTCGATGACCGCATCGGTGTCCGGTTCATACTCCATCACCGTTTTGTAGGTAGCAAATACCTCCTGTACAAAGTCGATGCCGGCATCCTCGGCAAGTCCCAGACCTGCCGAACCGGAGATGGCTACCTGAAACGGTCCGTCCAGAAACTGCTTTGCTCCCTCAAGCGCATTCAGGGTCGCCTGACGCACCTGCGACAGATGACGCTGGTAAACCCGGTAAAGGACTCGGTCGCCTTCCATAACAA
>ERZ857775.2861-NODE-2861-length-15404-cov-9.781354_pt1 | contig 15404 bp, 10 predicted proteins | sample MGYA00519698_ERZ857775 | MGnify/ENA primary metagenome ERZ857775 (study PRJEB31778, sample SAMEA3449363) | human gut metagenome | biome: human gut; feature: human-associated habitat; material: faeces | place: United Kingdom | collected 2010/2012 ...
TCAGCGTCCCCATATCCGCAACGCAGAATCCGGCCGTACGCGGGGTGACGGCTCCTAGGAATGCATTGGCAAGCTGTCCCCTGAATGGCAATCCGGCGAGTGTATTGTCCATTTCCAGCAAATAGTAGAAAAAGGTACCGCCGGAAAGCAGTACCAACGTACTGATCACTACGATGTATGTATTGATATTGATAATTCGGGGAGTATGGATATAATGCTTCTGCTGTCCGATCACGATCTTGAATGTATTGACAAGCAGATGTCGTAACAACTTCAGGTAGTTGAAGACGATCGGGAAGCCTAACCCGCCGAATACGATGAGCAGGGCGATCCAGACATGCAGGTTGTACTTTTGGGCGACCAGCGGATCATACATGTTTCCACTCAGAGTCGAGATTCCTGCATTACAGAAAGCTGAAACGGCATGAAACACAGCATAGAACACTTCTTCCTGTGTGCCTCCCGGCAAAGCCCCTTTTATGTCCAAATAAATCAGATAGGCCCCTACGCCTTCGATAAACAGTGTCACGAACAGGATATTAAGGATCACCCGGAACAGTCCGTTCACCCGGTCTTCGTTCAACATGTCTTTCAGTACGAGCTTGCTGGTGAAAGATGAATGCCCCATGAAAGAAAGGGCGAAAAAGCTGGTGAAAGTCATGACTCCTATACCGCCGATCTGGATAAGGAACATGATGATGATATGTCCCGTATGTGTGAAGGTCGTTGCTACGTCGACTGTTGTCAGTCCGGTCACGCAGACGGAGGTGGTCGAGATGAACAGGGCGTCTACGAAATGAATCCCGTGTACTGTGGCGTTTGGCAACATCAGCAGTCCCGAACCGACAAGAATGACAAACACGAAGCTCAGCAGGAACAGGAGGGACGGCTTGATATGGCTTTGCAACAGTGTGAATGTCTGACGTGACAAATGGATGGCGCTCAGCAACATCAGGAGGAAATAGACGAACAGTGGTTCCGTGAGGAAACTGAGGTAAGGCAACGACTGATGGATAGCTTCTTTGAAGAATACTTTGCCTGATAGTACGGCAAAGAGGAAAAAATAAATGCCGATATCCAGGTATAGCATCTTCTCTTGTATGATCTCTTTGAATTTTAAAATATACCGGAGCGATATTCCCGTAAAGAAAGCCAGCAGGAGATAAACCCGGCTGGCTTCCAGCATATGGGTGACATGGGCCGAATATTTGAATCCGAACTGATAGACCAGGATGAAAAGGGAGGCGAGTGAGGCAACAAGTATGATCCCTTCGGCCGCCATATTTAGCAAACCCTTCATATTCGCCCAGTACATTCGGAATGAGAACTGTAGATGTTTGATATCCATAGTGCGTCTTTTTTAAAATAACAAATGTATTAAATAAATGTTAGAAGTATCTTCCCTTTTTGGATAATCGCATTAAAATTCAGGTTCGGCACAGTTCCTTTTTCTTTGAGTGGTAATGTATGTTAAATAACGAGCTTTTTATCCTTTTAAATAGATATTGTTCAAATTACATTATGCCGTATGTTGTTTTTAACCTTATATTTGCGGAGAATCTTTATTGTGATATTATGGAAACACTGAAAAATAAGCGTGAAATGTTTTATCCACACGTTTCGGTCGATTGCGTATTGCTTGGGACAAACGAAGATAAATTGTGTGTGTTGCTTGTCGAAAGACAAGTTGCCGGTAGTAACGAGAAACACTACAAATTGCCGGGAAGCCTGATTTATGAGAGTGAAGATCTGGATACGGCCGCTTACCGGGTCTTAAACGAAGCGACAGGTCTGAAACGTGTTGCCCTGAAACAGTTCCGCAGTTTCGGGTCTCCTGCCCGTACCAAGAATAAAGAGGATGTACAATGGCTGGAAAATGCTTCCAAGATGAAAATCACACGGATCGTGACGGTCGCTTATCTGGCGTTGTGTAAGTTTGGGAAGAAAATGACGATGGGAGAGATGTCCGATACTCTTATCTGGGCACCTGTCAATGAATTGCCACATCTGCCATTTGACCATAAGGAGATTGTTGAAGCTGCCGGCGAGGAGATACGTCGGTGGGTGGATGTCGAACCGGGTATCGTTTTCGATTATCTTCCGTCAAAGTTTACAGCCTATCAGTTGCGGCGCATTTTCGAGATCATTTATAATAAGACGATAGATGTACGCAACTTCCATAAAAAGATGACGGCGATGGAATATGTCGTACAGACGGATGAGGTGGAAACGGGTGTGAACCACCGGGCGGCCCGTTATTATCGATTCGACAAGGTAAAGTATAACAAGTTACATTCGAAGTTTAATAAGATATAATATATGTGTTTATTAGGTTGTGATATCGGAAGCTCTTCGGTGAAGGCTTCTATTGTTGATAAAGATACGGGGCTGACGCTTGCCTCTGATTTTTATCCGAAAGAAGAGGCGGCGATCAAAGCCGTGCGTCCCGGATGGGCAGAACAGGATCCGGATGACTGGTGGATGTATTTGAAAGAAGCGATAAAGGGTGCGATTGCGAAGGCGGGTATCAAAGGAACTGAAGTAGATGCGATCGGCATCTCGTACCAGATGCATGGTCTCGTGCTGGTAGACAAAAAGATGCAGGTGCTGCGCCCTTCGGTGATCTGGTGTGACAGCCGTGCAGTACCTTATGGGGACCGGGCTTTCAAGTCGATCGGTGAAAAGCAATGCCTGGCACATCTTTTGAATTCTCCCGGAAACTTTACGGCTTCCAAATTGGCATGGGTTAAAGAGTTTGAACCGCAGATATTCGGACAGGTACATAAATTCATGTTGCCTGGCGACTTTATTGCTATGCGCATGACAGGCGATATCGTTACGACTGTTTCAGGCCTTTCGGAAGGAATTTTCTGGGATTTCCGGAATAACAGTGTTTCTGAAGATTTGATGAACTATTTTGGGTTCGGCAAGGAGCTGATTCCAGATATTCGTCCGACTTTCGGTGTGCAAGGGGAATTGCTCGGATCGGTTGCTTCGGAGTTGGGTTTGAAGAAGGGGACACCGGTTACCTATCGGGCAGGCGACCAGCCTAACAATGCGTTGTCGCTGAATGTCCTGAACCCGGGTGAGATAGCTGCTACGGGCGGTACGTCAGGGGTTGTGTACGGTGTGAATGGCAAGGTGAACTACGATACACTGTCCCGAGTGAATACTTTTGCGCATGTGAACCATTCGGCAGACCAGATACGCTTAGGTGTCCTCCTATGTATCAACGGTGTGGGAATCCTCAATTCATGGGTGAAGCGGAATGTGGCTCCGGAAGGTATAAGCTATCCTGCTTTGAACGAGCTGGCGGCGACCGTTCCGATCGGTTCGGAAGGCTTGTCGATCCTGCCTTTCGGAAACGGTGCAGAGCGTATGTTACAGAACAAGCAGGTGGATTGCTCCATTTATGGGCTGAATTTCAACATTCACAATAAAGCGCATATCGCCCGTGCCGCACAGGAAGGGATCGTCTTCTCTTTCAAATATGGTATGGATATTATGAACGAGATGGGGATCGATATCGGGGTGATCCGTGCCGGTAATGCCAACCTGTTCCTAAGCCCGATTTTCCGGGATGCGTTGGCTGGCGTTACGGGAGCGGTGATCGAACTTTACGATACGAATGGGGCTGTCGGGGCTGCCAAAGGCGCCGGTATCGGTGCTGGTATCTATGCGTCGGCGGAAGAGGCGTTTGCTTCCCTGAAAAAGATCAATGTGATAGAGCCGGACGGGCTGAAAGCGGACAAATACTGCGGGGCTTTCGAGGTCTGGAAAGAACGGTTGGAGAAAGCATTGGCGTAACAAAAGAAAAAATTGTATAATCAATAAATACTTATTATCATGAATTACTTTAAAGGTGAAAAAGAATTTTTTCCGGGGATTGGAAAAATAGAGTTTGAAGGACGCGAATCAAAAAATCCGATGGCTTTTCATTATTATGATGAAAATAAGGTCGTAATGGGTAAAACTCTGAAAGACCATCTGCGTTTCGCTATGGCCTATTGGCATACATTGTGTGCGGAAGGGGCCGATCAGTTCGGTGGCGGAACGAAAACATTTCCCTGGAATGCGGGTGCGGACCGTATTTCCCGTGCCAAGTATAAAATGGATGCTGCTTTCGAATTTATGACGAAATGTAATATCCCTTACTACTGTTTCCATGATGTGGATGTTGTGGATGAAGCACCGACGTTGGCCGAATTTGAAAAAGACCTGCATACGATGGTTGAATATGCCAAACAGCATCAGGAAGCGACAGGGAAGAAGCTGTTGTGGTCTACCGCCAATGTGTTCGGGCATAAACGTTATATGAACGGGGCGGCTACAAATCCTTATTTCCCTGCTGTGGCTTGTGCCGGCACGCAGATCAAAAACGCGATTGACGCTTGTATTGCCTTGGGTGGCGAAAACTATGTGTTCTGGGGCGGACGTGAAGGATATATGAGCTTGTTGAACACCAACATGAAACGCGAAAAGGAACATCTTGCCATGATGCTGACGATGGCACGTGATTATGCCCGCAAGAATGGGTTCAAAGGTACTTTCCTGGTAGAGCCTAAACCGATGGAACCGACAAAACATCAGTATGACGTGGATACGGAAACGGTTATCGGCTTCTTGCGCCATTATGGTCTCGACAAGGATTTTGCCATTAATATCGAAGTGAACCATGCTACATTAGCCGGACATACATTCGAACATGAACTTCAGGCTGCCGCCGATGCCGGTATGCTGTGCAGTATCGATGCCAATCGCGGTGATTATCAGAATGGTTGGGATACAGACCAGTTCCCGGTTGACATCTACGAACTGACACAGGCTTGGCTGGTTATCCTCGAAGCAGGCGGCTTGACTACCGGAGGCACGAACTTCGATGCCAAGACACGTCGTAACTCGACCGATCTGGATGATATCTTCCTGGCTCATATCAGCGGTATGGATTCCTTTGCCCGTGCCTTGATGGCTGCTGCCGATATCCTGGAACATTCCGATTACAAGAAAATGCGTGCCGAACGTTACGCCAGCTTTGACCAGGGTGACGGTAAGAAGTTCGAAGAAGGCAAACTCCTTCTTGAAGACCTGCGTACCATCGCTCTTGCCAGTGACGAACCAAAGCAGATCAGCGGGAAACAGGAATTGTATGAGATGATTATCAACCAGTACATTTAATAACATATAAATACTGATTTACCGGTGTGCAATAAAATAAAGGTGTCCCGTAGGGGCGGGGTTCTACTCCGCCCAATGAAAATAAAGTTCGCCTTGCCGGATTCGATGGGCAGAGCAGAGCCCTGCCCCTACAAACGACAATTATTTTGTATGGCCGTGTCATCCAAGTCCCATACCGATAAATCATTATTTACCTCTATGAATCTCTATCGTGAAAAACAACAACTATTACATTTTTGGAATTACCCTCGTGGCGACATTGGGGGGATTATTATTCGGATATGATACAGCGGTGATATCCGGGACGGTCGAATCGCTACGTAAATTCTTTATTGAACCTTTCGGACTACCATTGGATCAGGCGAATGCGCTTGAAGGATTCGTTGTAAGCAGTGCCCTGATCGGTTGTATATTAGGTGCTTCTTTTGCCGGTTGGATCAGCCAGCGGTATGGACGGAAACCTACGCTTGTGTTGGCTGCCATCCTGTTTTTGCTGTCGGCAATCGGTTCGGCATGGCCGGAACTGTTTGTCGGGATGCCTGGTAGCGGAGATCACACATTCATGTATCTTTTTGTGTTTTACCGGATTGTCGGAGGAGTAGGAGTTGGTTTGGCTTCTATGGTTTCTCCGATGTATATTGCCGAGATGGCACCGGCGGAAAAACGGGGAAATCTGGTGTCGTGGAACCAGTTTGCGATTATTTTCGGTATGCTTGTCGTCTATTTTGTAAATTACAGTATCGCGTTGCAGGGAGATGCCGCCTGGTTGCACGCGATTGGCTGGCGTTGGATGTTCGCGTCCGAGATCGTCCCGGCTTTACTTTTCCTGGTCCTTCTGATGTTTGTGCCGGAAACGTCCCGTTATTTGGTGATGCGCGGTAAAACAGATAAGGCGCTGTCCGTACTGGATCGCTTGATGGGAAAAGAAAAAGCGGCACCCGAACTGGTTGAAATAAAAGAAAGTTTCAGGAAACAGGAACCTTCCATGCGTCCTTACTTCTTATTTATGGGGATGTGGCTGGTGCTGTTTCTGCTTTTGTACGGAGCGTTGGAATTGGCTGGTAATACGAGTGCTTTGGAGATCGCTTTGATCGGTAGTTTTTTTGTGTCTTTGATCTTTCCGGTGCGTTCGTTCGGTATACTGATCATATTTGTCGGTGTCCTTCTGTCCGGTTTCCAGCAGTTTGTCGGGATCAATGTCGTGTTGTATTATGCGCCGGAGATATTTAAGACAATGGGGGCCGCCACCGATGCCGCTTTGTTGCAGCAGATCGTGGTAGGAGCTGTGAACCTCTCTTTTACCGTACTGGCTATCTTTACGGTCGACCGGTTCGGACGCCGTCCGCTTATGATTATCGGGGCATTGGTCATGGCCGTTTCGATGATGATCTTGGGGACGACTTTCTATACGCACTCCGTCGGTATCGGCTCGTTGGTTTGCATGTTGGTGTACACGGCTGGTTTTGCGATGTCATGGGGGCCGGTCTGTTGGGTATTGCTGGCAGAGATCTTCCCGAATACGATCCGCTCGACAGTGATGAGTATTGCCGTTGCCGGGCAATGGATCGCCAATTTCCTTGTCTCCTGGACTTTCCCGATGCTTGATAAGAACCAGTATCTGACCGATACGTTCAATCATGGTATGGCCTACTGGGTTTATGGTGTCATGGGAGTTTTGGCCGCTCTGTTTATCTGGAAATTCGTTCCCGAAACAAAGGGCAAGACACTGGAACAGATGGAACAATATTGGAAATAAATCCGTAAGTTTGCCGTTCGAAAAGACAAGAATCGATGCGCATACTGAAAAAAATACTGATAGGAAGCCGGAACTTGTTGCTGTTTCTGTTTGTTTCCAGTTTGTTGGCTGTGGTGGCATATAAATTCATTCCTGTTTACTACACTCCGCTGATGTTTATCCGCGTCTACGAACAGGTTCGGGATAGCAAGCCCATCAAGCTGGAACACAAATGGATGCCTTTGAAGCAAATTGCCCAGCCATTGGCACAGGCGGTCGTGGCTTCGGAAGACAATCTTTTTCTCGACCATGACGGTTTCGATATGATACAGATTCAGAAAGCTCGTGCCGATGCCGAAAAAGGCAAACGTGTACGAGGAGCGAGCACTATCTCGCAACAGACTGCCAAGAACGTGTTTCTCTGGCCCGGAAGGACTTATTTGCGCAAAGGCATCGAGGCTTATTTCACCGTCCTGATCGAATGGATTTGGGGGAAAGAACGTATCATGGAAGTTTATCTGAACTCGATCGAAATGGGAGACGGTATTTATGGTGCCGAAGCAGTCGCACAGGCCCATTTCAAAAAGCCGGCCTATAAACTGACAAAGGCGGAAGCGGCTTTGATCGCTGCGACCTTGCCGAATCCCCGCAAGTTCAATTCTGCAAAACCTTCTCCTTATATGCTGAAACGGCAGACGAAGATCATGTCGCTGATGGGGAAACTGCTTAAGATCAAAATGGGGTATGACAGTGGTGACTCCGACCCTGAATCCGGTAGCAGGAAAGTGCGTAAACGTAAGAAGCTCCGGGCGGAATCCGGTATGACGGTATATCTGCCCGAAAAGAATATTTACATAAGAACGATAATCATATGAGTCATTTTATATATCACGATCTCGGACGTATCGAATATGAGAAGGCACTGGAACGCCAGACGGCTGCTTTCAACGCCTTGTTGGAAGCGAAAGCGCAAGGCAGGACCGGGGAAAACCGGTTGTTTTTCTGCGAACATCAGCCGGTACTGACTATTGGAAAAAGTGGTAAGGACACCAACCTACTGATCCCGGAAGAACTGCTTGTGCAGCGGGGTGTCTCTTTCTACCATATCAACCGGGGAGGGGATATCACGTATCACGGTCCCGGACAAATCACCGGATATCCGGTCTTCGATCTCGATACCTGGAAGTTGGGACTCAAGCAATATATCGACAGGTTGGAAGAAACCATTATCCGCTTTTTAGCTATCTATGGCATTAAAGGGGAGCGGCTCGCGGGAGCTACAGGTGTGTGGATCGATCCTGATGTGCCGGGTAAAGCCCGTAAGATTTGTGCGATCGGTGTGAAAAGTAGCCGTTTCGTCACCATGCACGGCTTTGCCTTGAATATAAATACGAACTTGGATTACTTCTCCCTGATCAATCCTTGTGGCTTTAAAGATAAAGGAGTCACCTCGCTTGAAAAAGAGTTGGGGGCGGAACAGGATTTCGAAGCGGCCAAAGCATGTCTTCATTCACTTTTCATTGAAATGTTTCCGGAATGATGGTCCCGTATGCTATTCATCTCGCTCCTTTGCAGGGATATACCGATTGGGTCTACAGGGAAGCGCATGCACGAGTATTCGGGGGAGTCGATACCTATTACACTCCGTTCGTCCGTCTCGAAAAGGATGACTTTCGTAATAAGGAATTGCGGGATCTTGCACCGGAAGCAAACGCATCCGCCTCACTTGTTCCCCAGATGATCGCAGCTTCGCCCGAAGAGTTCCGCCGGATTGCCAGTTTGTTTCATGAATTGGGGTACCGACGTGCTGATATTAATTTGGGTTGTCCTTTCCCGATGCAGGCACGACAACATCGGGGAGCGGGTATCCTGCCTTATCCGGATGAGGTGAAAGTGTTGTTGGAAACGATTTTTGAATTCCCGGAGATACAATTCTCAGTCAAACTGCGGTTAGGTTGGGATTCTCCTGAGGAGGCGCAAGCGCTTCTTCCTTTTTTGAACGGATTGCCTCTCACACATCTCACATTGCATCCCAGGATCGGTACGCAGCAATATAAAGGAAAGACTGACCTGAGTGCCTTCTCCCGATTTTATGATTCATGCACGCTTCCGCTTTTCTATAATGGAGACATCCGGACTTTGCCGGATATTCGTTCGTTAACCGGACGTTTTCCCCATTTGAAAGGTATCATGATCGGACGTGGTCTGCTGTCTTCTCCCTGGCTGGCAACGGAATATATATCCGATACCCCGCTTACCGCTCAGGAGAAGATAGAGAAGTTGTCTGCTTTCCATGCCTTACTGTTAGCGGGCTATTCTTCCCGTCTGGAGGGAGGCGAACACCAGGTACTCGACAAGATGAAGACCCTTTGGGATTACCTGTTGCCGGATGCAGAGAAACGGCTCCGGAAAAAAATATTGAAAAGTTCCCGGTTGGCAGATTATCAAGAGGCAGTGCGGAATTTGATTTACGACACCTCGATCACTGCCGGGCAATGATCCGAATGAACAGCCTCATTTAAAATATACGCTTTTTCCACTTGTGCTTTCATCGGTTCGCTGACCATGCAATAGTCAATACGCCAGCCCTTGTTTTTGGCACGAGCGCTGAAACGATAACTCCACCAAGTATATTCCTGTTTGTCCGGGTTGAGGAGGCGGAACGTGTCGATATAGCCGGCATCCAGGAAACGAGTCATCCATTCCCGCTCTTCCGGAAGGAAGCCGCTGTTCGTCGCATTGCGTACCGGGTCATGAATATCAATCGGTTCGTGGCAGATATTGTAGTCCCCGCATAAGATCAGTTTCGGACGCGATTTTTGTAGTTCCACTACATAGTTCTGGAAATCTTCCAACCATTCCATCTTGAATGCCTGACGCTCATCGCCGCTCGTACCCGAAGGGTGGTAAACGCTGATCACCGACAGATCCCCGAAATCGGCCCGGATGAAACGCCCCTCGTTATCGTACTTTTCGATCCCCATCCCATATTCCACATGGTCCGGTTCTCGGCGGCTCAGGATTGCGACTCCGCTATAGCCTTTCTTCTGTGCACTGAAAAGCCATGCTTTGTAGCCGAGCGCTTCAAATGCTTCAGCCGGATATTGGTCCGGTTGCAACTTGGTTTCCTGTAGGCAAAGTACGTCGGGTTGTTCTTGTGCCAGCCATTCGGGCAATCCTTTTCCTACGGCGGCACGCAGGCCGTTTACATTGTATGTTATAATTTTCATCTCCTAATACTTATTTTAATGATAAGACAAATGTAATGTATTTTCTTCTATTGACATATTTTCAGTGAGGTAACCTCACCAAAATATCATTTCTCCTTTTTCACAGTGAGGGAACTTTCGGCACAGTTATCAAAATGACACCTCTTTCCCATCTAAATTGAATTAATAGGGCATCTTTTGAAAATTACCCGCAAGGGTAATATTTTTTAACATTCTATTTGATAGCAAATACCCCGATTAGATGGTCAAAATGTCAATCCGTAAAAGATGATCAAAAAAAGATTTTTTCACATTTATCATTTTTAGATGCCTAATCTTGCCAAAACGTAAGAACAGTATGGATCGGAATTTTCGATGAAATAGAAAAATGGTGCAAAAAGGAGGGATTGTTGATTTTATTCTGTTACAAGTTGTTTTGAACAACTGGAACTATCATTCTCATATCCCTGTTATAAATATAGTTTGGACATATTTAAAATTATAGTTATGGCAAAAAGAAATAAGTTAGCCGTCTTTTCAGTGGTAGCTTTAGGCATGATGTTTTTTGCAGAGCAAAACAAAGCCTGTACGCGTGCGGTCTATCTGGGACCGGATGATATGATCGTGACAGGGCGGACGATGGATTGGAAAGAGGATCCGCAATCGAATATTTACCTTTTCCCTCGGGGAATGGAGAAACGGGGAGGGATTACGGACAATACGGTGACGTGGACTTCCAAATATGGGAGTGTTGTGACTGCCGGATATGATATCGGAGTTTGTGACGGTATGAATGAAAAAGGCCTGGTGGCGAACTTGCTTTTCCTGACCGAATCCTCTTATCATCGTCCGAATGATAGCCGTCCGGTGATGGGATTGAGCATCTGGACACAATATGTCTTGGATAATTTTGCGACGGTGGACGAAGCTGTGAATGAATTGAGCCTGGAAACTTTCCGTATCGATGACCCTGATTTACCTAACGGAGCAAAATCGACTTTGCACCTCTCGATTTCGGATGCGACCGGGAATAGTGCCATCTTTGAATATATCAACGGCAATCTGATTATTCATGAGGGACGAGAATGCCAGATAATGACAAACTCCCCTACCTATGACAAACAGTTGACTTTGAATGATTACTGGAAAGAGATTGGCGGTCTGGTTATGCTACCCGGGACAAACCGTGCTTCTGATCGCTTTGTCCGTGCATCGTTTTATATCCAGGCATTACCGCAAACCGATAATTTCAGGCAGGCTGTTGCCGGAGTTTTTAGTGTGATGCGCAATGTTTCGGTTCCTTTGGGAATCTCTATCCCCGAACAGCCCAATATTGCTTCGACTCGCTGGCGTACGGTAGCGGATCAAAAAAATAAAGTGTATTATTTCGAATCAACGCTTAGCCCCGATATTTTTTGGATCAATTTCAAAGACTTGGATTTTAAAACCGGAGCTCCGGTGAAGAAGTTGACGCTCACGGGTGGAGAGATTTATGCGGGCAATGCCGCCGGAAGGTTTCAGGCCGGAAAGTCACTTCACTTTCTGTTTGGGATATAGGAGGTTGTTTTGTATTTTTATGTCCGAATAAAAATGAGAGTAATATGATAGGAGCAATAGCCGGAGATATTATCGGTTCCGTATATGAGTTTGATAATATAAAGACAACGGTTTTTCCGTTCTTTACCAAGAAAAGCAATTATACGGACGACACGATTATGACGGTCGCCGTGACTGACTGGCTATTGTATGGAGGGAATCTCGTGCAAGTTATGCATCGTTATGGCAGGGAGTTTCCGTGTCCGATGGGAGGCTATGGAGCACGTTTCGGGCAATGGCTTTGTGAAACGAATCCACAGCCTTATAACAGTTGGGGGAATGGTTCGGCTATGCGGGTTAGCGCAGTTGGGTGGGCTTTTGGTTCATTGGAAAAAACATTGCAAGTGGCTGAAGAAACGGCTGCCGTTTCCCATAACCATCCGGAAGGGATCAAAGGGGCTCAAGCTGTGGCTGCTGCCATCTATCTGGCTCGTACAGGAAAAAGCAAGCAAGCTATCCGGGAATATATTGAAACGACTTTTTTATATGATTTGAATTTTACCTGTGACGAGATTCGGCCGGACTATCGCTTTAACCCAAGTTGTCAGGGAACTGTCCCGGAGGCGATTGTCGCTTTTTTGGAAAGTACGGATTTTGAAACTGCAATCCGTTTGGCCATTTCTCTCGGTGGCGATTCAGACACGTTGGCCTGCATTACGGGAGGAATAGCAGAAGCCTTTTATGGAATGTCCGAAGATTGGAAAATCGAAGTGTTGAGACGGTTGCCAGAGGCTTTTGTCGAAGTTGTTGAAGAATTTTATCAAAAAATATGATTGTAGGATTTCTTTTTTCGTACATTTGCGATATTCTTTATTGATGAAAACCTATTTATACATTTGAATATGAAACGAGTTCCCTTTTTTTACTATATCATGGCATGCCTGTTATCCATATGCATTACTGCGTGTGATAAGGAAGAGCAACTGATTGAAGATGAAATCCCGGAGATGATTAAGGCTGATCTCTCAAAAAGATATCCTTCTGTGGAAATCCTGAATTATCAGGAATATTCGAACTTTTCTCAAATAAATGTTATAGATAAAGACCAAAATGAAGCTTCGATCTGGTATGTGGATGATATTTGGAAAATGACTCACACGAAGATTGCTGATTTCAACCAGCTTTCGCTTGAAGCACAAACTGCTTTTGAAAATTCCAAGTATCGTTTTGCCCAATTTGAAAATATATACAAAACGGAGCGGGAGGGGATGGATAGAAGCCTTTATACATTACATTTCCTGTATCAGTGGAAAAATGTTAAAGATATGACACATTACGTTTGTCTGAATGATGACGGGATGTTCTTGGCTGTATATACATGGACACCGAATGACCCTACCTGGTTTGTTGATTTGCCGAAGGCTCATTTTGACTTTATCTATAAGAAATATGACGGTTCTGAAATTAGAGGATATCAGAATAATGGAGGATATTATGATTATTTTGTCCTTCATAACGACACCCTTAAATTTGTTTCTTTTAGAGGAGAGGTTGAAACTGATTATTATTTTTGGAAAGAGACAAGGTATGAAATCAGTTTAGATACAAAAGTCCCTGATAATGTGGCCAGAGTCCTGAAACGGGACAATCCCGATTTTGTTTATACAAACCTTTATTATATTGAATCTCCTGAAGGGAATGCCTATTTTTTCCAAGATAAGAATGATGACCGGGAATTAGGATACACTATTGCCGAAGATATTTCTTAGATTTATATTCCTGAAATTCTATAAGTAGAAAAAGCCCCGTCTTGACAAGGTAAAAGTAAACCTTTTTCCCAGCCGCCTTGTTCTTTTCCCGAAAACATGTAAAAAACGGCGTGAAACGAGACTGTTCGACAGGCTCTTTTAATGCGAAGTTTTAAAATATATGACAAAATGACATATTTTGTTTCTGGTACTTGTTTTGTGGGAATGTCTGTGGAATTTAGAAATAAAAATAGAATTGAAAGGAGTATAACTATATGAATTTAAACAATTTTACAATTAAAGCACAGGAAGCCGTCCAGCAGGCCGTGCAACTTGCTACTCAGAATGGGCAGCAGGCGATCGAAGCCGTACATTTGCTGAAAGGTGTCATTATGACGGGCGAAAGTGTGACCAATTTCATCTTCCAGAAGCTGGGTGTCAATATCCAGAATCTGAATCGTGTATTGGATGCGCAGATCAGTTCATTACCGAAAGTATCAGGCGGAGAACCTTACCTGTCAAGTGAAGCAAATACTGTTTTGCAGAAAGCAATCGGCTATTCATCCAAAATGGGGGACCAGTATGTGTCTCTGGAGCCGATTATTTTGGCCTTGTTCACGGAAAAGAGCACTGCTTCTCAAATTCTGAAAGATGCCGGTATGACAGAAAATGAATTACGCCAGGCGATTGAAGAATTGCGGAAAGGGAATAAGGTAACCAGCCAGTCGGCTGAAGATACATATGATGCACTGGGAAAATATGCGATCAACCTGAACGAACGTGCCCGTAGCGGCAAGTTGGATCCGGTGATCGGTCGTGACGACGAAATCCGCCGTGTACTTCAGATCCTGAGCCGTCGTACGAAAAATAACCCGATTTTGATTGGTGAACCGGGTGTTGGTAAGACGGCGATTGCCGAGGGGCTTGCTCATCGTATTGTCCGGGGTGACGTACCAGAAAATTTGAAATCGAAACAGATTTTCTCTTTGGATATGGGAGCTTTGGTTGCCGGGGCCAAATATAAAGGCGAATTTGAAGAACGTTTGAAAGCTGTAGTGGGTGAAGTGACTAAATCGGATGGGGAAATCATTCTTTTTATCGATGAGATCCATACATTGGTCGGTGCCGGTAAGGGCGAAGGTGCGATGGATGCCGCCAATATCCTGAAACCTGCTTTGGCTCGTGGTGAATTGCGTTCGATCGGTGCGACGACGCTGGATGAATATCAGAAGTATTTTGAGAAGGATAAGGCGCTCGAACGTCGTTTCCAGATTGTTATGGTGGACGAACCGAACGAATTGGATGCCATTTCCATCCTGCGTGGTTTGAAGGAAAAATATGAAAACCACCATAAGGTCCGTATCAAAGATGATGCCATCATTGCAGCCGTCCAGTTGTCTACACGATACATCACTGACCGGTTCTTGCCCGATAAGGCGATCGACCTGATGGATGAGGCAGCAGCCCGTTTGCGTTTGCAGATCGACTCTGTGCCGGAATCTCTCGACGAGGTTTCCCGCCGTATCAAGCAACTGGAAATCGAGCGTGAAGCGATCAAGCGTGAAAATGATAAAGGAAAGCTGGAACAGCTCAATAAGGAAATTGCCGACCTGAAGGACGAAGAAACGAAACAGAAGGCTCAGTGGCAAAGCGAAAAAGAGCAGATCAACAAGATTCAGCAGAATAAGATCGATATCGAAAACCTGAAGTTTGAAGCTGATAAGGCCGAACGTGAAGGCGACTACGGTAAAGTAGCCGAAATCCGTTACGGAAAGATCAAACAAAAGGAGGAAGAGATCAGGGAAGTCCAGGAGAAACTGAAGACGATGCAAGGTGCTTCCGCCATGATCAAGGAGGAAGTGGACAGTGAAGATATCGCCGATGTGGTATCTCGTTGGACGGGAATTCCTGTCAGCAAGATGATGCAGAGTGAAAAGGAAAAATTACTCCATCTGGAATCTGAATTGCACACGCGTGTGATCGGGCAGGAGGAGGCTATCA
>ERZ857775.2867-NODE-2867-length-15375-cov-17.257702_pt1 | contig 15375 bp, 18 predicted proteins | sample MGYA00519698_ERZ857775 | MGnify/ENA primary metagenome ERZ857775 (study PRJEB31778, sample SAMEA3449363) | human gut metagenome | biome: human gut; feature: human-associated habitat; material: faeces | place: United Kingdom | collected 2010/2012 ...
CGGCCCGAAGGGCCGTTGCCCCCTGAGCGAAGCGATGCAACCCTTCTACACAACCCGCGGCGCCAGCCGCGCCCCTTTTCCTTTAATCTGCGGCGAAGCCGCCACCACAACCTTCGGCCCGAAGGGCCGTCAACCTTTGCCTACACAACCTGCCGCGTCAGCGGCCCCTTCGGCCCGGAGGGCCGTCAACCCTCACGCCCAAAGGACGCTGTACTCTTTCGCATCCGGCAAATCCTGTATTATAATAAACATAATAGTTTACCTGATTTCACAAAGGAGACGGTTTTGTTTTTTAAAGACAACCCTTTTTACCTGCTGGGGCTTCATACCACAGACAGCACGGCGCGCATAGGGGAGGCGCTCCAGGAAAAACTGCATATGGCTGAAGAGGAAGGGGAAAAGAGACGTCTTATGGACGCAGCCTGGATCCTGCAGAAAAGCGTGAAGCGGAGCGGCGCCGAGTTTTTCTGGCTGCCGGGGCTTCCGAAGGAAGAGGCCTATGGACTCATCCATCGGACGGTGGATGGGAAGGGGCTCCGGCCCTCCGATTTCCTGTCCCTTCCGCCCCTGTCCAGGGTGGTGCTGGCGCTGAACGGTCTTTTTTACGGAAATGGGAATGTTCGCCTTTTCCTGAAGGAAATCTGCACCGCCTATGACCATATCCGGCCGGCTGAAGTCTCTGCCCTTTTTAACGGTGACCGCCGGCAGGCGGGTCTCTCCCTCCTTCGCAATGTGTCCCATGTGGAAATGTGGAAACGGGAGCTTCCTTTTCATCTGGCAAAAGCGTCCCATCAGACAGCAAAGGACATGGGACTTTCCGCCTATGCGGCACTTCTTGCAGAACTGGCCGGGGACAAGGAATCCTTCCCCTGGCAGATGCTGGAAATGGATTTTGAAGAAATGAGCCGTGGGGAGCGGGAGAAGCTGGAACGAGACCTGGACTACAGTCTCCGCTTGGCAGACCGTCATTTTCCCCAGGGGCTTCTTCTGGCGGAGGACACCCTTCGCGCATTGCAAAAACTGGCAGAGCCCCTGTGCATCAGAAACGGCTCCTGGCCCATGGATACCCCCTTTCGCCGCGTGCGGCAGGCGGTGATTTCCCTCTGGGACAACGGACGGAAGGAAGAGGGGAGGAAAATGGCAGACACCCTTCTTCCCCTCTTCCGGGAATGGCCGCCGCTCTTAAAGCAGGCGGAAAAAGACAGGACGGATATGGCAGGGGGAAAAAGGCCTGCGCCCGAAAGGATGGCCGGCGGCCCCTCCTGGCAGAACGTGCCCTCCACCATTTCCCGCATTCCCGAAGTCAAAAGAGAAAAAGAAAAGAAATGGCCCCTTTTCCTGCCCTTCTTCCTTCTTTTCCTTCTGCTGACCCTGTATTATGCTGTTTTCCATTGAGGAGGAACCATGGATCTGGAATATTTACGAAACAAAATCATAAAACTGGTGGAAGAAAAAGGCCATCCCCGGGAACTGGGCGCCCTGGTGGCGGACAACCTGGGCAGTGAAAACACCATGATCCGCATGATCGGCTACCTCTCCCACAGCCAGCCCCAGAGCGCCGAAGAAATCGCTGATGAAATGCTGGCTATCTGCGAAGACCGGGACAACTGGCGGAAAAAGAAGGAAGCGGAATTTTACCAGCAGAAATATAATCAGTATTTGTGGGACATGAAGAAGTAGGGACGGCGCAGCCGCCCCGGGTTCAAAGGGCTCAGAAGGTTCACTGTGTACGCTGGTATTTCCTCGCCTGCCGGACGGTTGTACGGTTTTCGCCGCCGCAGGCGGCATATATAATGGCGCCGGAAGCGCCGTACCTCGCCAGCGGGCACGGCCAGCCAACCAATAGGTAAGCCCTTTAATGGGCAGGCTAAGGGCCTACTTTGGCTGACTTGGAGGTCCTATGCAGGACCTCCACAATACTATATAACTCCCGAGGGCGGGAGCACTCAACCCGCCTGTAAGGCGAAGCCGATCACAGGCAGAACCCTGGCAGACCAGGGCCGAAAGGCCCGGCGGCTGGCTCAACCCTCACGCCCGTAAGGGGTGGAGAGCCTTCGGGAATACCGGCAAGCACCGCCTAAGTCCCGAACTCGACGACGGTAAGCCGATAGCTGTCCTTATCCCAGGGTTTTCTTCATATTTTTAATAAACCGGTCCACAATCCGTCCGTAGAGGTTTTCGGGGTTGCTTTCGGCTCCTCTGGTGCGGCTGTCTTCGCTGGAGGCGATGAGGTTTCCTGTTTTGGTGTCATACCATTCGAAGGTGACAGTGACTTCTGCATAGGGTACCCAGTGGTTGGGCACGTATTCGGGGTAGGTAACGGTGCGGTAGTATTCGTGCCAGTTTCCGTCTTTATCCCGCCATGCATCCCGGACTTCGGTTTCTCTCCATTCCGTATGGGCGGGCACCAGGTAGGAGTCTACCTGCCAGGCGGTGAGGCGGGGCTGGATGTAGATGGCGGCGCCGCTGGCGAGAGCTTTCCCGGGGATGGCGGTGTCCCTGTTCTCTATGATGGCGTCCTCTGTTTTTTCAGTGGATTCCAGTGAGCCCCGGGGTTTGGGAGAGGGAAGGAGGAGGCGGGGACTTTTTACTTTGGAAAGTTTTTGGTAGAATGTTTCCTTCCGTTTCCACTCTCCTGCCGGACTGATGTCGGCTATGGCGGAGGTGTCCATTTCTCCGATGTAGATGGCTGCATTTTTCGTAAAGTCGTAGGTGCTGTCCTTCCATTCGGTGTAGTCTGCCCTGGAAGGAGCTGCAGCAAGCAGGAGGAAGAAAGCAGTGAGGATGGCGATGATTTTTTTCATGGTTTTTCTCCTTTCTGTTTTCTTCATCTTACCATAAAAGGGGAATGGAGGACATGAAAAAAGAGCTGCCGGATTTTCATTCAGCAGCTCTTTTTCAGGAATTAGAGACTTTTTGTTGCGGAGAGACGGACAAGGGCACGCATGAGGGCCAGTCTGGCACGGTCCACATCGATTTCTTCGGTGCGATGGGCCAGTCTGTCTTCGGCGCGTTTCTTAGCCGCCTGGGCACGGGCTACGTCAATGTTTTCCGCCAGTTCGGCCAGCGGTGCGATGACATTGACTTTGCTGTTCTTGGTTTCAAGGAATCCGCCAAATACAGCAATGCGTTCCTCCTGGTCGCCTTTCTTCACGCGCACTACGCACATGGTAAGGGCGGCAGCAAGGGGAAGGTGGCGTTTCATGACAGCGAATTCGCCATCTTCCGCACGGGCAACCACCATGTCTACGCCGTCATCTTTGTAGATGGCGCCGTCGGGACTGATGACTTCCACGTGCATAGGATTAGTAAGGGTATCAGCCATGGCTTATTCCCCTTTCTTCATCTTTTCAGCCTTTTCGATTGCTTCATCAATGGTGCCCACCATGTAGAATGCACCTTCCGGCATATCATCATGCTCGCCTGCAAGGATTTCCTTGAAGCCTCTGATGGTTTCTTTCAGCGGTACATATCTTCCCGGGGAACCGGTGAACTGTTCAGCTACGAAGAATGGCTGAGACAGGAATCTCTGGATCTTTCTTGCGCGGGCAACGATGACTTTGTCGTCGTCGGAAAGTTCTTCCATACCGAGGATGGCGATGATATCCTGCAGTTCTTTGTAGCGCTGGAGGATAGCCTGTACGCCGCGGGCTACTTCATAGTGTTCTTTGCCGAGGACGTTCGGGTCAAGGATACGGGAAGTGGAGTCCAGGGGGTCAACGGCCGGATAGATACCCAGTTCTGCAATGGAACGGTTCAGTACGGTGGTAGCATCCAGATGGGTGAATACGCCTGCCGGAGCCGGGTCGGTGAGGTCATCGGCCGGTACATAGACTGCCTGTACGGATGTAATGGAGCCTTCTTTGGTAGATGTGATTCGTTCCTGCAGTTCGCCGATATCGGTGGCCAGGGTTGGCTGGTAACCTACGGCAGACGGCATACGGCCCAAGAGGGCGGATACTTCGGAGCCTGCCTGTACGAAACGGAAAATGTTATCTACGAAGAGAAGTACGTCCTGGTGTTCTTTATCACGGAAGTATTCTGCCATGGTAAGGCCGGTGAGAGCGACTCTCATACGGGCTCCCGGCGGTTCGTTCATCTGGCCGTATACAAGGGCTACCTTGTTCAATACGCCGGAGTCTTTCATTTCGCCCCAGAGGTCGTTGCCTTCACGGGTACGTTCGCCTACGCCGCAGAATACGGAGCAGCCGTTGTGTTCGGATGCTACGTTGTGAATCAGTTCCTGAATGAGGACTGTTTTGCCTACGCCTGCACCGCCGAACAGACCTACTTTACCGCCTTTTGCGTATGGGCAGATAAGGTCTACGACTTTGATGCCGGTTTCGAAAATTTCAGCTGCCGGGGACTGGTCTTTGAAGGCCGGTGCCTGACGGTGAATGGGCCAGTAATCTTTTGCTTTGACCGGTGTGGGGTCTTTGTCTACTGTCTGGCCTAATACGTTGAAAATACGTCCAAGGACGCCGTCGCCTACCGGGGTGGCAATTGCACGGCCGGTGTCGACAGCTTTCATTCCACGTACCATGCCATCTGTGGAGCTCATGGCTACGGCACGGACTACGCCGTCGCCGAGGTGCTGCATGGTTTCACAGATAACATCTACAGGAACGCTGCCTTTGTCGTCTTTTACATGGATTGCATTATAGATGGCAGGAAGTTCTTTGTCATCGTCGAAGGCGATATCGACTACGGCGCCGATGACCTGAACGACTTTACCTACCTGCATCTCCTGTTCATTTGCCATGAAGAAGCATTCCTCCTTAATCGATATAGGTTATTCCAGCGCAGCTGCACCGCCGACAATTTCGGAAATTTCGTTGGTAACCTGGGCCTGGCGTGCTTTGTTGTACGTAAGGTTGAGGTCGGCGATTCTTTCGGTAGCGTTGTCGGTAGCAGCGGACATGGCAGCCATTCGGCTTCCCAGTTCGGAAGCGGCAGACTGGAGCATGGCGTTGTAAACCTGGACCTGTACATATTCAGGAAGCAGTTTGGAAAGGACGGATGCGGCGTCGGGAAGGAAAATATAGGGTTCTTCTTCTGCAGCTTCTGCTTTTCCTGCTTCCTCACCGGCTGCGCCTGTGGGGTTCTGGATAGGGAGAAGTTTCTCTACCCTGACCTGCTGGCGGAGGGCGGTGATAAATCTGGTGTAAATAATATAAACTTCGTCCACTTCTTCCTTTACGAAGTAGTCAACCATTTCCTTGGCTACGTCGATGGAGTCCTGGGCCTGAGGTTTATCTGAAAATCCGAAGTGATAGGAGTCAAGATCATACCCGCGGAATTTGAGGTAGTTTTTACCCTGTTTGCCGCACACATAAAGTGCATAGGTAGAACGATCCTTACCGGAGATTTCGTGCATGGTCTGCTTCATAACGTTGGAGTTATAAGCACCGGCAAGGCCTTTATCTGCGCTGATGACGAGATATCCGACCTTCTTTACTTCGCCTTCCCGAAGGAGGGGGCTGGTAAAACCGGGTGTTACCGAAGAAGCACGGCGCAGGAGCTCTCCGATTTTTTCAGCATAGGGACGGGAGCCGTTTGCCTTTTCTTCTGCTTTACGCAGGCGGGCAGCGGCAACCATCTTCATTGCTTTTGTGATCTGCTGGATGTTGGTGACAGATTTAATGCGCCCTTTTATATCACGCGTACTTTCCAATCAGATCACCCCTCTACCTTGTCAGACTTTTCAGCTTTGTTAGCGTTGTAGCGTTCTTTGAATTCAACAATAGCGGCCTTCAGTCTTTCTTCGTTTTCATCGGTCAGTTTCTTGTTCTTCACGATGTCTTCACCGATTTCCGGATGGCTGCTGTGGAGGAATGCAAGGATCTGGTGTTCGAAGTCTACGACTTCATCTACACCGATGTCATCGAGGTAGCCTTTAACTGCTACGTAGATGGCCTGTACCTGGTCTTCGACGGGGTACGGGGAGTACTGCGGCTGTTTGAGGACTTCGGTGGTTCTCTGGCCGCGGTCGATCTGTGCCTTGGTGGCCGGATCCAGGTCGCTTCCGAACTGTGCGAAGGCTGCCAGTTCTCTGTACTGGGCAAGGTCCAGACGGAGGGTGCCGGCTACCTGCTTCATGGCTTTGATCTGGGCGGAGCCGCCTACACGGGATACGGAAAGGCCTACGTTGATTGCCGGACGGATACCGGAGTAGAAGAGTGCGGTTTCCAGATAGATCTGGCCGTCGGTAATGGAAATAACGTTGGTCGGAATGTAGGCGCCTACGTCGCCTGCCAGGGTTTCAATGATCGGGAGTGCTGTAATGGAGCCGCCGCCCAGGTCTTTGGAGAGGCGTGCTGCACGTTCCAGCAGTCTGGAATGCAGATAGAATACATCGCCAGGGTATGCTTCACGTCCCGGTGGACGGCGGAGCAGCAGGGACATGGCACGGTATGCTACGGCGTGCTTGGAGAGGTCATCATAAATAATGAGGACGTCTTTGCCCTGGTGCATGAAGTGTTCAGCGATGGAGACACCGGAGTACGGTGCCAGGTACTGCATCGGGGAGCCTTCGGATGCGCCTGCATGGACGATGATGGAGTAATCCATGGCGCCTGCGGACTTCAGTTTTTCGTATACACGAACAACGTTGGAGTTCTTCTGGCCGATGGATACGTAAATACAAATGACGTTCTGACCCTTCTGGTTCAGAATGGTATCAATGCCGATGGCTGTCTTACCGGTGCCGCGGTCGCCGATGATAAGTTCACGCTGGCCTCTTCCGATAGGAACCATGGAGTCGATAGCTTTAAGACCTGTCTGCAGAGGAACATTAACCGGCTGTCTGTCGGCAATGCCCGGTGCTTTGATTTCAATGTCGCGGAATTCGTCGGTTTTGATTTCGCCTTTGCCATCAATCGGCTGGCCCAGTGCGTTAACAACGCGGCCGATAACTGCGTCGCCTACCGGTACCTGCATGAGGTGGCCTGTTCTTTTAACAGTGTCCCCTTCCTTAATGGTTTCGGACTTACCAAGAAGTACGGCACCTACGTTGCTTTCTTCCAGGTTCAGCGCCATTCCGTAAACGCCGTTCGGCAGTTCAAGGAGTTCGCCGGCCATGCAGTTCTGCAGGCCATAGACATGGGCAATGCCGTCGCCGACTTCAAGGACTGTACCAACTTCATCGACATTGAGGTCTACTTTGTAGTTTTCAATCTGTTTTTTAATGACAGATGTGATTTCATCTGAACTGATTTTCATTTCCTATAAGTCACCTCAATTATTGCATCATTTTCGCTTTCAGTGTCTGCAGGGATCTGGCCACGGAGCCATCGATGAGGCGGTCGCCCACCTGTACGGTGAATCCGCCGATCAGGGCTGCATCCACTTTCTGCTTCAGGAGAATCTTTTTGCCGGTCATGGCGGAAAGTTTTTCCTTCAGCGTTTCAGCCTGAGACTTGCTGAGCGGAAGGGCAGATGTTACCACTGCTTCTTCGACGCCCAGGCCCTGATGGGCTTGGGTTACGTAGTAGTCCACCATCATGGGGAATACATCGAAACGGTCTCTGTCCATAACCACGTAGCAGAATTGCAGGACAACCGGCTGTACCTTGTCTGCAAAGAGTTTTGTTAACGTATCTTTCTTGACATCCCTGGAAAGCAGAGGATGATTCAGAAAATCCTTGAGGTTCTGATTTTTGCGGATAGCGTCTGCAATCAGCACCAGATCTTCTTCTGTCTGTTTCAAGCTGTTCTGCTGGGCAGCGATCTCATAGATAGCACGTCCGTACTTTTTCGCAAGGATTACGTTCTTATCCATGATTACTTACCTGCTTTGCGGGCACCCAGCTTGGCGATGCTTTCCGCAATCAGCCGGTCGTTAGCTTCCGGCGTCATATTTTTGCTGATGATCTTAGCTGCAATTTCGCAGGAAAGGCCGGCAACCTGAGATTTCAATTCTTCGAGAGCATCCTTGCGTTCTCTCTCGATCTGTTTGGTTGCGTTTTCCTTTTCCTTTTCAATAGCGGCATGAGCTTCTTTAATCTGGGCATCGGCCTGGACTTTGGCTTCTTTTACAGCCTTGTCCACAATTTCCTGGGCTTTAGCCTGTGCATCGCGGAGCTGTTCTTCATAGGATTCCTTCAGCTTTTCAGCGTCTGCCTTGGATGCGGCAGCGGAGTCCAGATCATTCTTAATGCGGTTCTTACGTTCATCAAGAACTTTCAGTACCGGTTTATAGCAGAAATGACCAAGAATTGCACACAGAATAACGAAGTTGATGATCTGAATCAGCAGTGTACCATTCAGTTCTACCAATTCGATCCCTCCTTAAGTTAATATTGGATAATATTATTTAAGGAATGGGTTAGCGAATACGAGAACCAGAGCGATAACGATAGCAATAATCGGGATAGATTCGATAAGGCCGATGGCAACCAGCATGTTGGTGAAAAGCTTGCCTGCCATTTCAGGCTGACGGGTCATGCCTTCGAGAGCATGGGAAGCTGCCTTGGAGTCGGAGAAAGCAGCTGCGATAGCGGCTCCTGCGGCAATAACTGCTGCTGCGATAAGAGAATACTGTGCGACGATTGTCTGATCCATAATAATAATTCCTCCTGAGAATCACTTAAATATTTCCGGAGACGGCCGGTACCGTTAGATTGACAAGCCGTTTGGACGGGCGGTGCCGTACCGTTTGATAAAGAGCGGCGCTCTGCTCCACCGAAGATTAGAGGCTTTCCTTCATGTACACGGAAGCCAGGGTGGTGAAAATGTATGCCTGAACCAGACCGACAAACAAGCTGAAGGCGATCCAGATCATAGGTACGAACCACGGGCAGAGGAAATACAGAATTTCCAGCAGGATTTCACCGGCCAGGATGTTGCCGAATAGACGCATAGCCAGCGTAACCGGCCTTGCAATCTCTTCAATCAGGTTCATGACCACGAAAACCGGGAACGGTTCGAAGAAGTGCTTCAGCCAATGTCCCACGCCCTTATTCTTGATGAAATAGAAGTGAAGGATCAGGGAGCTGGCAATAGCCAGGCCTAATGTGGTATTTACATCATTGGTCGGAGAAGCAGTCAGGTGTTCTGTAGGCAGAAGGCCAATCTGGTTGGCTGTGAAGATAAACAGGAAGAATGTCAGAAGAACATTCGCCACCTGACGGTATTTGCTGCCAAGGTTGCTGTCAAACTGGCTGCACAAACCTTCAATCACCATTTCTACCACGTTCTGCCAGCCGCCGGGAATCAGTGATTTGCCCCGGGTAGCAGCAAAGACAAGGATGAAAACGATAAGGGCTGAAAGCCATGTGGTAAAAATCGTGTCCATATTCACAGACATGCCGAAAAGCTGCTCTACAACGTGTGTACCTGTGTGCAGATGCATAATCTCACCCCCTCTCTCTTACAAGGATGTCAAGAAAAAGTCCCTATTCCTTAATTAAACCGACCACGCGCTCTGCCAGAGTCGCGACGGGCAGTGTAAGTAAGCCACCTAAAAAGGCCAGTATATCCAGCGGGCTGAATACCACCGCCAGGGCGCAAAGTATTTCCAGAATGAACCGCATTGTAGTGAATATGAATAGATGCTGTCCAATAAACTCCGGCTCCCTTTCAGCTTTAACCCACTGGTTAAACTTGACCACCATTAATTTATAGAAAAGTATATGGAAAAGAGTCCCCAGGGCCCAGGCAGCGCCGTAGGTCCAGCCCTTCCACGCAAAGAGGATTCCTGTGCCGACGATGAGAAATACAAGGAGAAACCTGGTCATGCGGGCTGCATAGGTTGGAAATGTAAGATCAAATTTCATGCTATTTCTTTCCCAAAATCTGTTTAATCACCGAATACATGCCGGACATGGCTCCTACAATGGAGAAAATGATAATGCCAAAGGGAGAAGTCCCCAGGTATTCGTCACATTTCAGCCCCAGCCAGAGGCCGATGCCGATGGAAACGAGAAGGGTGATGCCGGCACCTGACGCCACTGCAATGCTGTGCAGCGGATCAAAATCATCGGGTGCTTTCTTCGAATCCTTCCTTTTTTCCATGTCTCTCCACCCTACCGGACAGGCCGGGTTTGCACTTACAAAAATGGGCACGTTAAACACAACTTGCGTTTATACTGTCTCAGTATACCATAACCATTGTCACTTGGCTATAAATTTAGTAGGTTTTTTGTCACTAATTCCTTCAATCCACAAAAGCGCGTCCACAATGCGTTCTGCCGAGCGGCCGTCGCCGTAGGGATTCACCGCTTCCGCCATGGATTTGTATTCTTTTTCATCGGTAAGAAGTTTGTAGGCTGTTTCGAAAACCTTCTCCTCATCGGTGCCTACCAAGCGGACAGTGCCTGCTTCCACCGCTTCCGGACGCTCTGTGGTATCCCGGAGCACCAGCACCGGTTTGCCAAGGCTGGGCGCTTCCTCCTGGATTCCGCCGGAATCGGTGAGGACGATGGCGCTTCTGGCCATGAGATTTGTGAAAGGTTCGTATTCCATGGGTTCCACCAGATGAATGCCCGGCACCCCTTCCAGTTCCTCGGAAACCGCTTCCCGCACCAGAGGATTTCTATGAACCGGGAATACCACTTCCGTATCCGGAACCGCTTCCACCAGACGACGCAGGGCCCGGTATACATGGTGCATGGGGTCCCCCAGATTCTCGCGGCGGTGGGTGGTGACAAGAATCACCCGTTTATGTTCCTCAATGGCTTCGATTTCCGGATCCTCGAAATGGTAATCCTTCTTCACCGTATTGAGAAGGGCGTCGATGACCGTATTTCCTACTACGAAAATGGAGCTGTCCTTCTTGTTCTCGCGAAGCAGATTTCCCCTTGCCGTTTCCGTAGGCGCAAAGTTCACATTAGAAAGAACGCCGGTGAGCTGGCGGTTCGCCTCCTCCGGATAGGGGGAAAGAAGATTTCCCGTCCGCAGGCCCGCCTCCACGTGGCCCACTTTAATCTGCTGGTAGAAAGCAGCCAGCGCCGCCGTAAAGGTGGTGGTGGTATCGCCGTGCACCAGTACATAGTCCGGCTTTTCCCGCTTCAGCACATCCTCCAGCCCCCGGAGCACCCGGGCGGTAATGTCATAGAGCGTCTGGCCGCTCTTCATGATGTCCAGATCATAGTCCACAGGAAGGTCGAAAAGATCCACCACCTGATCCAGCATTTCACGGTGCTGGGCCGTGAGGCATACCTTCGTTTCGATTTCCTTGTGCTTCAGAAGCTCCCTGACAACAGGGGCCATCTTGATGGCTTCCGGCCTGGTGCCGAAAATGGTCATTACTTTCATACTATACCCTCTTTATTTAATACATTTCAAAGAAATGAAATTCACTTTTCTTCTTTTTTATCCTTCTTATGCTCCATCTGGTAGGGAGAAGGAACGATTTCCTTCATAACCCCCAGCTTTCTGGCCCAGAGGATGAAAAGAATGAGCGCAATCACCACGATGGCAATGCCCATGAGCGTACGCAGATGAATCACCAGCAACGCCACGCAGGAGAAAAAGGCGGTGAGCGCATACATAATGAGCACCACCTGCTTCTGGGTGAGCCCCTTGGCCAGGAGGCGGTGATGGAGATGGTTCTTATCCGGCGAAAAGATGGGAACGCCGCTGCTCTTGCGCCGGATAATGGCCAGGAACGTGTCCGTAATAGGCACCGCCAGCGCCACCAGCGGCACCACCAGCACCGCAGCAGCCGCAGTCTTCATGGAGCCCATAACGGAAACGGCGGCAATGATGTAGCCCAGGAACATGGAGCCCGTATCCCCCATGAAAATCTTGGCGGGGTTGAAATTGTACTGCAGGAATGCCAAGCAGGCGCCGGTCATGGCCACCATGGCAGCAGCCGCCGTCCACTGTCCCATCTGGAAAGCCAGAAGGGCGATGGCAATGGAGGCGATGGTGGCAATCCCCGCCGCCAGCCCGTCCAGACCGTCGATGAGGTTCACCGTATTAATAAATCCGATAATCCAGAAAATGGTAAGAGGCAGGGAAATGATTTCCGGCAGATAGATGATACCCAGCCGGGGAATATGAATCCAGTCGATGTTGATGTTGAAAATCACCACCGGAATGGCAGCTGCGATAATCTGTCCCAGAAGCTTCACCTTCGGCGGCAGGGACACCACATCATCTGCAATGCCTACGATAATCAGGAACGTAGCCCCCAGCATGATGCCCACCATTTCATAGGTAAATCCGATGGTGGCAATGGCGGAAACCATGAAGCCCGCATAAATAGCCAGACCCCCCAGCCGCGGAATGAGGCCGTGATGCACCTTCCGGGCGTCAGGCTTGTCCACGGCGCCGATACGGATGGCCAGGTTCTTCACCACCGGCGTCAGTACAAAGGTGACCACCAGGGCTGTCAGAAACGTGAACGCATAGGCGAACAACGTAACACCTCCTAAAAAAGACAATACTTCTACGTTATTTTATCACATAGGCCCCTGTTTGTGAAAGAAGAGAGGAAAGAGGGCGGTGGTGGTATTGGACACACCTTCGGTGTGAGGGTTGACGGGACTTCGTCCCGAGGGTTGTAGCCGCCTGACGGCGGCAGGTTGTGTAGAAGGGTTGTGAAGAGAAAGGTTCTTAAGTTTGACCGGCCTGACGGCCGGAGGGTTCTTAGGTTTGACGGGCCTTTGGCCCGAGGGTTGTGGTGGCGGCTTCGCCGCAAGTTTATTAAAGTCAGCGTTACGGGATTGGCTTTCTGTGTCATATGGCATGATAAGCATTCTGCTGATTGGCTCGCTGCGCTCGCCTCCCCCTATCCGGCTGCGCCGGACTTCCCCCTATTCAGGGGGAAGAATAAAACACCGCGAAACATTCTCTTCATAAGCGTTTCTACCGTAAGCACGGGTTGTTGTGCCCCCTCGAAGAGGGGGAAAGGTGGTGGCGCCAGCCACCAAAGGGGGAAAGCATTTCCGACGCCCACAGGGCGGTTGTAAAGGTTTTTTTATAAAAGGGCGCCTTCTATCAATTAAAAGGCGCCCACTTCCACCCTTTGAACCCTCTGAACCTTTTGAACCCGGGCGCCGAGAGGCGCCTGAACCCTCAATCCCACAGAGCGTGTCAACCTTCGGGAATACTGGAAAGCACCGCCCCGGCCCCGGTCCCGACCTAAGGAAGCACTGATTAATTCATAGAGTCTGCTTTTACAAGAATTTTTATGCACTGCTTCGTCATGGGACTCCTTAAATAGCTCGCTATTCGCGTCGTCCCATTCCTTGCATTGCATAAAAATCCAAGAATAAAAGCAGACAGTGATTTAATCAGCGCTTCCCTAAGTTATTCCTTACAAAATCTTTCCATGTCTGTTACAATAGTTTAAATATATTAAATACACTATAAAGAAAAGAGGGATGATGATGGATGCGGAGAGAATCCGTGGTATGGCGGAGCAGCTGATTCGGGAGAATCCGAAGGAGCGGATTATTGATTTCACTCTGGAGGGGCAGAAGTACTGGATCAAGCGGAAGCTGGGAAACGGGCGGAATCAGCTGGTGAAGTATTCGGTGGAGAAGGAGTTTTATTATGAAATCGCCCGCATGACCATTGCAGGCCGTTTTCACAGTGAGCTGGTTCCGGATGTGGTGCTCCTGACGCCGGACTATATGGTGACTCTGGACGGCGGACCTACGCTGAAGAATATTCTGGGCTCCAAACGGCGGGAGGAGGAGAAGGAGGCCATTCTGGAGAAAACCGGCGCCGCCCTGGCTGCTCTCCACCATGACCATATTATCCACGGCCGTCCGGCGCTTCGGGATATTACCTATCGGGACGGAAGGCTCACGTTCCTGGACTGGGAAAACCGCCTCTATTCACGAAATCGGGAGACCCTGAAGGCCATCGATTTCCTTCTTCTTCTCCAGGGCATCTGCCGGGAGAATTATCGGGAGGAAAAGTCCCGGGTGGCAGCGGTGCGAAGGGGCTATGAGGAAAACGGCGGCGCGGAAACTATAGAGGAAGCCCGCCGGTTCCTGAAAAGCCATGGCTTCATCGGCGGCCTGGTTCATTTCCTCTCCCCCTTCCGGATGAAGGATATCGAATCGGTAAGAAAGATTTATGATTATATGAAATGATTCAAAAGTTTCCTGTCCGACGCGGAACCCATGGGGTTCACGGCGGCAGGAAACTTTTTTGCGTATAGTTTCCTACTCGGCATGACGCTACTGGTGTTTCATAGCGACAGGAAACTTTTGGCGTACAGTTTCCTACTCGGCGTGACACTATTGTGGTTCATCGCAACAGGAAACTTTTTGCATACAGTTTCCTGCCCGGCATTGACACGATTGTATTTCATGTCCCCCTCTTGCCGCCGGAAATTGGCCTCTTGCCGCGGGGGCTCTGTTTCTCTATACTAGAATCAAGTATAGTATGAGGGAGAGGGGAACTATGTTTCTGGAACAGGAGAAGGAAAAGTTTATCGCCTGGTGGCAGGATATTTCCATGAGGGAGCTGGCCATATATCTGGCCGGCGCTTTCTGCCTGCTTCTCATCGTTTCTGTCTATTATGATATTTTGGGAATTACGGAGCTTTTCCAGTGGTACCGGTTCGGGCGGAATATGGGGGAGTGTTTCCTTCTGATTTTCCTGACGGAGCTCATGACAGGGAAGAGTCTTCTCCATCCTTTCTGGCGCATAGGGTATATTCCTTTCTTTTCATGGATTTTCATTTTCCCCTATGTGCTCACCCATGCGGCGAACGGCATGAAGGATCCTTCCTTTAATCATCTGAGTCCCTATTTCCTCACCGCCATCGGCACGCTCCTTCTGATTTTCTTTATGATGAATGTGATCTGCCGGGTGTATGTGGGCCGGAAGCTGGCCACGCTGATCTGCCTTTCGGCGGTTTGTTTCTTTTCCTGCAGCGCTTTCATGTTTCTCATTCATTATGAGTTCATGCATATTATGATGTCGCCGAAGGAAATGTTTTTTGCCATCAACCAGCCGGTGCGCTGGTTTTACCGCATTGTTCTGCCCCATGTGGGGCTCATGAATCTCCTTCTCATGGGGGCGGGACTTGTGGCTTTTGTGGTGCTGTACTGGCAGTGGATTTACGACAGTGCCTATGCCCTCTCTCCCCGCTGGGTAAAGAAAATGAAGAAATCCTATTCCTGTATCCACCGTCTTCTCCAGTTTCTGGTCTTCTTCGGCTGCGCCTGGCTCCTCATCCGCTGGCTCAGTGAGTGCTTCCCTCTCCACGATTATGAAATGGCGAAGCAGTATAAGGAATATATCGATTTTATCCAGAATACCAGACTGTAAGGGGCAAGGGAAAGGTTGACGCCCGCTTTGCGGGCGAAGGTTGAAGGTTCTTAAGGTTCAGAGGGTGCGGCGCCCTTTGGGCACAAAGGGGCACGGCTTCGCCGTGGGTTGTGGCCTGCTGGCGCAGGCAGGTTGTGT
>ERZ857775.2869-NODE-2869-length-15361-cov-7.394094_pt1 | contig 15361 bp, 15 predicted proteins | sample MGYA00519698_ERZ857775 | MGnify/ENA primary metagenome ERZ857775 (study PRJEB31778, sample SAMEA3449363) | human gut metagenome | biome: human gut; feature: human-associated habitat; material: faeces | place: United Kingdom | collected 2010/2012 ...
CCGGATGGCCGCACTTGGCGCTGTGAGTGCCCTCGATCACGCCCATGCGGATGTGGCAGGCGTGTTTTGCCAGGGTAAGCTTTTCTGCATTTGTCATCTTTGGTCCTCCCGTATGAACCTCAGCGTTTGCATCGGATATGGTACGCACCCGGGCCGTACGCCCCGATGCGCTATTTCTCAAGTCTATATTATCTATTCTATGCAAAAACGTCAAGGTTCTTTCGTCAAAATGTACATCCCTTGGCAAAATCGCTTGTAAATGTTCCCGTTTTTGTTGAAAATGCAGGTCCATTTTGCCCCCGCAAAACATTTTTGCAGCTTTTGGCCGCTTTGCAATATCATCTTTTGCCGCTGTATGATATAATAAGATGAATTTGTTTGCTTTTTTTATCATTTTGGGAGGTTGCTATGTCTTTTTCCGCACCCACATCCCGGGCACAGCGCAGCCGCAGGATTTTGCCCTGGCTGCTGTACCTGTATGCCCTTGTGCTGTTCGCCATGCACTTTGTCCGCATTTTTGACAACTCCTTCTGGGGAGATGAGGGGTTCAGCATCGGCCTTGCCCAAATGAATGTTTTTGAAATGCTCCAAGTCACAGCGGCAGATAACCATCCGCCGCTGTACTATCTTTTCACACAGCTCCTATATCATCTTCTGGGCAATCACGGATATGTCTATCATCTGTCGGCTCTGATTCCCTATGGACTCGTTCTGATTCTTGCCTGTACAGTGATTTTCAGACAGTTCGGATTGATTCCCGCAGTTGTTGTTTCCACTTTTGCCTCTTTGACTGATACCGCTATCATGTTCAATGTCGAGGCCCGAATGTATTCACTCGGCGCTTTCTTTGTGTTAGCGGCCTATCTGGCACTCCATAACATTCTTCATTCCGGTAAAACCTCCGATTGGGTCATTTTCAGCGTCGCCTCTCTTTGTGCCGCTTATACGCACTACTATGCCCTGATTTCCGTTGCATTTTTCTATCTGGCTCTGCTTTCTCTGCTTCCGCGGGATAAGACCAGCTTCAAAAAAATCCTTATCACTTATTGTGCCGCAGTGGTCGTCTACCTTCCCTGGCTTCTGGTATTGCTTCCCACTTTCAAACGTGCTGCGGCAGACTGGTGGTCCACCTTCATTCCTTCTCCGATCAATTGTATCGGATTCTTCTTCAACCCTTCTTGGACAGTCCTCATTTTCGGTCTTGCATTCCTTCTTTATTTCACAGCACAGGCCAAGTCATCCTCTAAATGGCTCTTCGCCCCTGATACGATCTGGCTTTTGACCGGCTTGCTTTCTGCCGCCGGTACCTCCGCAGTCGGGCTGATCGTTTCACATGCCGTTCGCCCGCTTTTTCTCGTTCGATACCTTTATCCGCTCACCGCAGTCGTTTACCTGGTTTTTGGCTTTCTTCTGTCTAAAGTCCGTTGGAGAACCATTCTGTCCAGTATTCTGATTTTGGGAACGCTGGTGTGCAGTCTACCGGATTTCTACCAAACCTATCAGCGGGAAAAGCGCATCGACCTTGCGACCACCCAGTGTCTGGAAGTTATTACCCCCTCTCAGGATGCAGTTCTTTATACAACGAACTACTTCCTAGACTGGACACTCTTTGATTATTACTTTCCGGGTCGTGTCCATGCTCAAATCGAATCCTCCAATACTTCTCAGTGCTTCACTTCTTCCGATCCTGAGATCTGGCTCTTTATGGAACATGCGCTTTCTGATGCCGAATTGAATGCAGCCTCCGACAATGGTTATTCTCACACCAATGTCTGTAACAGTACATTTGCAGAAGGCCCCGGTGAAGATTCCTTTTATTACATCTACAAATTTCAAAAATCGATAAATACCACCCCGTAACCATCCTCATCCGCTGAGCTTGACAAGGCGGCTTTGCATCTGCTATACTTTTTGCACAATTCCCGGCTGAAGCCGGGGCTTTGCGGGCCGAAGCCCGTGTTTCTCCCCGCAAACATTATTTTGAAACAGACACCATGAAGGGGTCTGCCGCTGGCGCGCGTGCTGGCGGCAGGCCCTTTTTGTCTGTGCATTTTCAGGAGGAATCATTGATGAATACCAAGACCCGTTCCACGACCCGTGATCTGGTGCTGGCCGCACTGTTTCTGGCACTGGCCTTTGTGCTGCCCATGATCACCGGCCATGTGCCTCAGATCGGCAATATGCTCTGCCCCATGCACTTCCCGGTGCTGCTGGCTGGCTTCGTGCTGGGCGGCCCCTGGGGCCTGGCACTGGGCTTTGCCGCCCCGCTGCTCCGCTCGGTGCTGTTCGGGATGCCCCCGATGTACCCCATTGCCATCGCCATGGCCTTTGAGCTGGCCACATACGGCGCTGTGGCCGGTTTCATGTACCGCAAGGTGCAGCACACCCTGCCCATGATCTACGCCACCCTTGTCACCTCGATGGTGGCAGGCCGCCTTGTCTGGGGTGCGGTGCGCTTTGTGCTGGCCGGTCTGTCCGGCTCCAGCTTCCCGTTCAGCGCGTTCCTGTCCGGTGCGGTGCTCACTGCCGTGCCCGGCATCGTGGCGCAGCTCATCCTCATTCCGCTGATCGTGGCTGCACTGCAGAAAGCAAAGCTGACGGCTTAAAACCCCTGCGCTGACCGAACCTACACAGCAAAAAAGCCCGGAACCGTACCTGCTATGGCGGCAGGTGGTTCCGGGCTTTTCAGTTCATATTACAGTGTGGCAGCAGCTGTAACAAAAAAGAAGGAGAATCTTCAACCGGCAAATTGGAGAAGATCAGCCGGCAAAGCTTGCATTGACAGCGCGGCGGTTGCTCTGGTTGACAAAGTTCTTCTTTGCGCTCTCGAGCAGGCTTGCAAAAGCCAGGCCAATGCCGCAGTTATCGGACACGCCCTCGGTGACAGTCAGGTAAGCGTCCATCATAGTGTTGTCCAGAATAGCAGTGTTCTTGTTCATCATAATAAATATCCTCCGTATATCGGTAAATGTCATTGTGTTTTTTGGCAGGGCCTCTATCTCCCTGCATCCTCAAAGCGGAACCGTTCAGAACCCTTCGTTCTTTTGTTCCCCTCTCTGAGGATGGCCATATTATGCCACTCAATTATGAAATCGTTTTATAAATTCTATGAACAAACTATGAATTTAGTGATACATTTTTAACGTTCTTTCGTTCTTTGCGCAACTAGCACAAAACGTTTTTTATGAAAAATAAAGTTCTTGTATACATGGACGATTGAAACCTTGTTTGGAAAGTTTTTTCAGATTTTCTCTCCGTTTTGCCCAGAATTTCTTCTACCAAAAGAGTTCTTATCGTGCAAAATCCGTCAGAATCCGTCAATTTCAAACAAGACGAGGGCTTTCCTGTGCAAAATGCCCAGAAAAAAGTTCCAAACAAAAAGGCCGCCGTGCCAGCAGCACAGCAGCCTTTGAAAAGCCATTTCAGTTTTGCATCACTTGCACAGGAACGCCGGCAGGGGCTTGCCCTCCTTGCGCCACTGGTGATATTCCGCAGTGGCGGCAAATTCCACGTCACCGGCGGAGTTCAGGGCAGTTTCCACAGAATCCTGCACCACGCCGATGATAAAGCCGACACCGACCACCTGCATGGCGATATCATTGGAGATGCCAAACAGGGAGCAGGCCATGGGGATCAGCAGCAGGGAGCCGCCAGCCACGCCGGAAGCACCGCAGGCACCCAGAGCGCTCATCACCGAAAGAAGGATGGCGGCGGGCAGGGACACCTGAATGCCCAGCGTATTGGCCGCAGCCAGCGTCATAATGGTAATGGTGATGGCGGCACCATCCATATTGATGGTAGCGCCCAGCGGGATGGAGACGGAATACATATCCTTATCCAGCCCCAGCTTTTCGCACAGATCCATATTGACCGGGATGTTGGCGGCAGAGCTGCGGGTGAAGAAGGCGGTCAGGCCGGATTCACGCAGGCAGCGGAACACCAGCGGATACGGGTTGCAGTGCAGATACACAAAGATGATAAAGGGCGAGACGACCAGTGCCATAAAGAGCATGGTGCCCACCAGCAGGAGCAGCAGTCTGCCGTACTGGGTAAAGATGGACAGGCCGTTGCTGGACACGTTGGTATACACAAGGCCCATGATGCCGAAGGGTGCCAGATTGATGATCCAGCGGACGATCTGGGAAACTGCATCCGCTGTGTTCGCCAGGAACAGCTTGGTGCTGTCTGCGCCGTACTTCTTCATGGCCAGACCGAACAGGCAGGCCCAGAACAGGATGCCGATGTAATTGCCGTTCAGCAGGGCACTGACGGGGTTTGCCACAAAGTTGGTGAGCAGGGTGTTCATCACCTCGCCCAGACCCTGGGGCACCACCTCGGATTCTGCCGCCTCAGCCAGAACGACGGTCTGAGGGAACAGGAAGCTGGTCACCACCGCAATGGCGGCGGCCAGGAAGGTGGTGAGCATGTACAGCCAGATGACCGTGCCAAAGCGCCGGTCCAGCTTGGACGTGCCCTGCGCCAGCGCGCTGGCCACGATAACGAACACCAGCACCGGGGCAATGCCCTTCAGGGCACCCACGAACAGGCTGCCGAACTCTTCCACCCAGCCCGCACCGGGCACCGCCAGTGCCAGCACCGCACCGACCACAAGGCCGATGACGATGCGCAGGATCAGGCTGGTGGCGTTGTACCTTGCCGCAACCGCTTTCAATGTTTTCATAACTTTTCTACTCCCCTATCCAGATTGTGTGCCTATCGCGCACAGTTTTCCCATTCCTCTACACGGAACAAGTACGATTATACGCCTTGCAGGCCGAAAAGTCAAAGATTTTGCCCGCTTTTTTTGTTTTTCATTTCAACATATACAGACACGAGCTCTTTTCACTGTCCGTGCATAGAATACAATCCCACAAAAAGAGACCGCACCCCGTGTGTTTCGGGATGCGGTCTGTTCCTGTTTTAGTCGAGATAGGACACCTTGCCGGGCACAAAGCCCTGAATGCCCATGCCGGGCGCGTCGGAGACGGTGATGTTCTTCTCGTCGAACACGGCACCGCCGAGGATGTGGTCCTCGCTGCAGAGCACCGGGCCGTCGAGGTCGATCTTGGTGATGATCTTCTTGGCGCAGGCCAGCTCCACAGCGGCGTTGACCGAGATCTTTGCTTCCAGCATACAGCCGATCATGCACTCCACGCCGTACACCTCAGCGGCGGCGGCAATGCGCAGGGCATTGGTGATGCCGCCGCACTTCATCAGCTTGATGTTCACAAGGTCGGCCGCGCCGGTCTGCATGATCCGCAGGGCATCTGCCGGGCTGAACACGCTCTCGTCGGCCAGCACGGGCACATCGGCATGGCGGGTGACATACTGCATCCCCTCAAGGTCTGCGGCGGGCACGGGCTGCTCCACGAACTCAATGTCCAGCCCCTTCTCCTGCATCTGGTTCAGGATGCGGACCGCCTGCTTGGCGTTCCAGGCCTGATTGGCATCGATGCGGAGCTTGATGTCCCGGCCCACGGCCTGCCGCACCGCGGCAAGGCGGGCCACATCCAGTTCCGGGTCAATGCCTACCTTGACCTTCAGGCAGTCGTAGCCGCGCTGGACGGCGGTGCGGGCATCCCGGGCCATCTCCTCCGGCGGGTTGACGCTGATGGTGATATCGGTCACGATGTTTTTGCGGGCACCGCCCAGCATCCGGTAAACAGGGGCGCTGTACTTCTGGCCCAGCAGATCCCACAGGGCCATGTCCACAGCGGCCTTGGCGCTGGTGTTGTGGACAAGCGCCTTCTGCACAGCGGCGGTCAGATCCTCAAATTCATCGAGGTCGCGGCCCAGCAGGGCAGGGGCGATATGATCCTGAATGGCACCGAGGATGGCCCCGGTGGTGTCGCCGGTGATGACACCGGTCGGGGGTGCTTCGCCGTAGCCCACCGCACCGGTATCGGTGTGGAGCTCCACGATAACATCCTCAACGCTGTTCACAGTGCGCAGTGCTGTTTTGAACGGCACCCGCAGCGGGGTGGAAATGCGGCCCAGCCGCACCTGTGTGATCTTCATAGTCCCGTCCTCCTTCTTATTCCAGCGGCAGGTTTGCCAATTTGACAATGGCGTTTGCAATGATCTGGGCGTTCTGCACCAGACGTTCCAGATCGATGCATTCATCGGGCTGATGCTCTGTGACCGGGTCACCCGCGAACAGGGGGCCAAAAGCCACCACGTTGGGCAGCATCTTGGCGTAGGTGCCGCCGCCGATGCACTTGGGCGGGGCATTGTCGCCGGTGGCATCCCGGTAAACCTCCAGCAGGGCGCTGACCAGCGGGGTCTCGGCAGGGTAGTAGAGCTTTTCCTTGTGCACCTGCCCATCCAGCGCCCAGCCTGCGGCCTCAAAGGCGGCCTGCACAGCGGGCTGGCAGTCTGCCCGTTCCATGGTCACAGGATAGCGGTAGTTCAGCTTGACCCACAGATGCTGCGCGTCGCCCTCGATCAGCCCCCAGTTGCAGCTCATGGGGCCGGAGAGCGCATCCTCCAGCCGGCGGCCCAGCAGGCGCTCGCCGTAGGGGTCGGTGCCCAGCTTCTCGGCCAGAAAGTGCACGGCCTGCTTGGCATCCCCCTCCAGCGGCAGCCGGTCAAGGTAGCACACCAGCCGCCCAATGGCGTTTTCGCCCTGCTCCGGGTGGCTGCCGTGGGCCGAAACGCCCACCGCTTCCACCTGATAGCCGCCAGGGATGGCTGTCACGGTGATGTGCTCCGCATCCGGCAGGGCGGCCCCCGCCGGGACGGTCAGCGCAGCGCAGGCGTAGTCCGGCACCACATTGCCGGCCACGCCGCCCTGCACCCTGCTCAGCTGCCAGGCCCCGGTCTGGTGCAGCTGCACGGCATAGCTCTCGTTCAGGATGCCCTTTTCGCCGTTGATGAGCGGATACTCGCCGTCCGGGGTGAAGCCCAGCACCGGGATCTCCCCGCCGTGGGCCTTGTAGTACAGCACGTCCCGGTCGTTGGTCTCCTCGTTCAGGCCGAACAGCAGCCGGACACGGCGGTTGAGCGGAATGCCCAGATCCCGGATGGCCTTCAGCGCGAACAGGCTGGCCACCACCGGGCCTTTGTCGTCAATGGAACCCCGGCCATACAGCCTGCCGCCCTCGATCTCGGCGGCGTAGGGCGGGTGATGCCAGCCCTCGCCCTCGGGCACCACGTCCAGATGCCCCAGCACCGCCACCATCTCGTCCCCGGTGCCGATCTCGCACCAGCCGATGTACCGATCCATGTCGGTGGTCTCAAAGCCCAGCTCATGGCAGAGGGCCAGCGCCTCGGCAAAGCAGGCATCCACCTCCTCGCCAAAGGGCTTGCCCGGCAGCGGGTCGGCCTCCACACTGCGCCTGCGCACCAGCCGCTGGAGCGCCGCCACCATCTGGGGCCGCAGCGCCGCCACGGCCTCGTTCAGTTTTTTGTCCATACGTTCCACCCCTTTTGTGATTCATTTCACAGCTTGTATTATAGAACGATTGCCCCCGCTCCACAAGCCCCCAGTTCGGCAAAAAAAGGTCTTGACACCGCGCAGTGTGTACGCTATTATGTACATAAGAGGTGATGCACGATGACGACCACTAATATCACGAACTTTCGCAAGAATGCTTTCCAGTATGTAGAGCAGACCGTAAAGTACAATGAACCGCTGAACATCTGCACCAAAGACGGCAACGCTGTTCTGCTTTCGGAAGAAGATTACAGCGGCATTATGGAAACGCTTTATCTCGTCTCCGTGCCGGGAATGCGGGAAAAGCTCCTGGCGGCCAAGGCCGAACCGCTGGAAGATTGTGTTGACGAATCGGCTGTGGAGTGGTAAATGTACAAAATTGTTTATGCGAAAACCGCGCTCAAGGACATTCCAAAGCTGAAATCCGCCCATCTTGACGAAAAAGCGAAGGCGCTGATCTCCGTTATAAAAGAAAATCCGTTCCAGAACCCGCCGCCCTATGAAAAGCTGGTGGGCGATTTGAACGGCTCGTACAGCAGGCGCATCAACGTACAGCACCGCCTTGTGTATGATGTTTTTGAAGAAGAGCAAACCATCAAGATTTTAAGCCTTTGGACACATTACGAAAGATGACCCGAAAACGGACTGTTTTGCAGTTCGTTTTTTTTTTTCAATTTTTTTGAAAAAGGGTGAAAGGATTCCGCGCGGCGTGTATTTAAGGAAGTGAGAGCATCCATTTTTGCCGGAGCTCCACTTCCGGCCCAAAGAAAGTGAGGGACCCCCTATGAAGAAACGACTTATCAGCCTTCTGGTGGCGCTGTGCATGGCGGTAACGCTCCTGCCTGTGTCGGCAATCACAGCGTGGGCGGAGGAAAGCGGCTCCACCTTGAAACCTTTGCAAATTTGGTCTGGTTATCCGGTTCTCGATGGTATAACTCCTACAACCGATCCTGATGGGCACAATATTTATACCGGTGATGGCTGGAGCTATGATGGAACAGATAAAGTTTTGACTTTAGCCCCCGAAAGCCCTACTACCTATGATTTAACAGATTCCGGAAGCATCCGTCAGGATCAAAACAGTATTGCATGTTCTGCCATCATAACGGGAAAGGCAACGATTGTAAATGGAAACTTCTATAATAGTAGGAACTCCAATGTCAAAATCACCAATTATGGCACTATAACGAGTGGCGGTTACTTAATGCCCGTTATAAATCATGGCACTATCATCGATGGTGCATTTAACTCTGCCGTATCCAATGAATCTGATGGCAAGATTGAAAATGGCACGTTTCTTTCTACCGTTACCAACAACGGCATCATAGAGGGCGGCATTTTTTCAAAAAAGCCAGATGGTTGCAAGGTTGCTGACGGCTATACTTTGAATGTGGAATCTCCAGATGCTAATACTAATGCAAGCATCAGTTATTTAAGTAGTAGTTCCTGTTATATTATCCCCAATTATTCTCATCCTACTAGTATCACCGTCCGGTATCATAATCCCTATTCTGTTCCACCATTTTCTATTGATGTTACAATCGACAATACTCAGCAAATGCTTCTGACCGAATGGGCTGGGAATATAGAAAACTTCAATGATGCCGGTGAATTTCATGTCACTTTTACCGCACCACCCGCCAAAGCGGACACCGTTACCCTGAGCAAGCTGACCCGGCTGGTGATCGACGAAAACGGCTACCCCGTTGGCACCGAAGGCGGCACCCGGGATTACAGCGGCAACGGCTGGAAGTTTGAGAAGGGCAATAACACGCTGACGCTGGAAAGCGGAGATTATTCTTTTTGGGAACAACCAGAAGTCAAATGTCCTGTCATCATTAAAGACGGGGTCACTACAATTGGCGGCATGTTCTCCAAAAAAGTAACAAATCATGGCACTGTAGAAAAGGCTGTTATTAACAACATTTTCGAGAATCACAATACCGTCAAGAATTCGTATTTCTTCAACTCTCTTTCCAGCATAGCAGTCACAAACCATGGCGGTACAATGCTTGACTGCCTATTTAAGAATGCACCTGAAGGTATTGAGTCTCACACCATAACCGAAGTGGAAGACTATTTTATTTCTGCTGAACTAGATGGCATTGCCTATCAGGCAATTCAAACCAAGTTTTATTTTACTGGCACTCCAAAGCTTCGTGTAAACCTGGTAAAGAATGGCAATGTCAAACCCGTCACTTCCATCAATCAGAAGCTCAATTATGGCGGGTTAATAGAAGATTATCCGGTCGGCTACATTTTCACCGTGGAAAACGATAATGAAGATGTTGTGCTGAACGCCGCTCCTGTACCGGGTAAGGATGACCCCAAGCCCGACCCGAAGCCCGAACCCAAACCCGAGCCCGAACCCGAAGCCCCCACCTACACCCTGACGGTGAAGGGCGGCACGTTCACCTACAACGGCGGCGAAGCCATGACCAGCGCCAGCGTGCCGGTGGATGCCGAGGTCAAGGTGACGCTGAACCAGAGCGCCGTGCCCGAGGGCATGGTGTTCGACCTGTGGGCCATGGATGAAGCCAGCCTGCTGGGCAACCCGGCGGTCGCCTACAACGAGGAGAGCTTTACCATCCCGGCGGGCAGCGTGGCCAAGGGCAGCACCGTGACCGTGGAAGCCCAGTACCGGGATGCCACCATCGAGAGCGAGCCCAGCATTCTGGGCACTGCCGCCATCATCGGCGTGGCCGGTGCAGGCACGGCAGTCATCGTGTGGCAGGGCTACCGCATCGGCATGGAGCTGTACGAGAAGTATTTCCAGCCCACGCCGGAAGAAACTGCGGCAGAGCAGCCCGCCCCGGAAGCTCCGGCAACTGCCGCTTCCTGAACGCAGGCGCACCCGCTCCCTTCCACGCCTGACAGAACTGCATAAAAACAGCGCCGCTCCATCGTTTCCGGTGGGGCGGCGCATTTTTGCGGTTCAATCCCGGCGCAAAGGCAGGGTAAGGGACATTTTCTGGTAGGCAATGCGGGGCGTGCCATCCTCCACATGGATGATGCCGCACTTGGTAAAGCCGTTTTCTTCCAGCAGGTGCTGCATGATCTTGTTGTCGGCGTGGGTGTCGGCCCGCAGGCTCTCGCAGTGCTCCAGACACCAGGTGATCACAGCGGCGGCAACGCCGGGGTGCCTGCCCGCCGAAGCCAGCCGGTGGATGGTGCCGTAGGGCAGGGTATCGTTCAGCCACTTGCCATCCTCGATCCGGGCATAGGTGGGGTCCGGGCCAAGGATAAAGGCAAACACGCCCTCCAGCTCGCCGTTGACAAGGTAGAGGAACAACCGGTTGGAATCAATGTCCTCTTCCAGCAGCTCCTGCGGCGGGAAATGATCTCCCCACTGGGTGGGGTTGCCGGAATCCGCCATCGCCTGCCGGGCGCGGGCATAAATTTTCAGGATCGCATCCAGATCTGCACGTCTTGCTCCACGAAACATCGTCATCCAACCTCTCTTCCGGCAGGCCGCTGCCCGCCCTGATCGTTCTGCCTTAATATAACACAAAACGGCCCTCTCCGTCAAAGCCTGCTGCAAAGGCGGAGAGGGTCGTTCACTGATGCGCTTATGTGCGCTGGCTGCGTGCCCGGCGGTACTCCCGGGGGCTCTGGCCATACCGCTCATGGAACAGGCGGTAGAAGTAGCTGGTGTTCTCGTAGCCCACCTGGGTGATGATCTGCTGGATGTTCAGGTCGCTGCGGCGCAGCAGGCGGGCGGCGGTCTCCATCCGGTGCTTCTGCAGCAGCTCCTTATAGGTCTTTCCGGTCTGGGCCCGGACGCACTCGCTGACATATGCCAGCGAAACGCCGTAGCTGCGGGCCACATTGGAAAGGCTTGCTTCGCGGTAATTCTGGGTGATCTCCTGTAATGCCGCCTGGACCAGCGCTTCGCGGCTGACCGCCTCGCCGCGCGTTTCCAGCGGGAAATTCTTGGTCTGTACCATAGCGTAAAACCCTCCGTTGCGGCAGCGGCGGGCGGGGACAGGGGGATGCCGGACACCCGCCGCAGCCAGTTCATCAGGCTTTCTGGGGAAGCCTTTCTGCCTATAATACGGGCGGGTCACAGAAATAATTGCAAATGGCTCAAATTTTTACGGAAACAAAAGATCAGAACATATTTTCGTTATGATAACGCCCGCTGCGGACGAACTCCACCCACTCGGCCAGGTTCACGGCGTGGTCGCCGATGCGCTCCAGGTACTTGATGACCATGAGCAGATCCAGGGCGGCATCCACCTTGCCGGGGTCGGCGGCGATCTCCTGCGCCAGCGTATGCTTGATGGCGTTGAAATCGTAGTCCACCTCATCGTCGGCGGCAATGACCCTGAGGGCGGCCTGCTCGTCCTCAGAGGTCAGGGCATTCAGAGCATCCAGGATCATCTTGTGCGCCTTCTGGCCCATCCTGATGGCCTGGCTCACAGCAGGGTCGCCCTCCTTGCGGACAGTGACCAGATGGGGGATGATCTCCGCGATATCGGAGGCATGGTCGCCGATGCGCTCCACATCCGTGACCACCTTCATGGCGGTGGAGATGCGGCGCAGGTCGCCTGCCACCGGCTGCTGGCGGAGCAGCAGGGTCATGCAGCGGTGCTCAATGTCCCGCTCCATGTTGTTGATGCGGCCATCGCCCTGCGCCACGGCGGCGGCAACCTCGGCATCGGCGGTGCAGAGGGCTTCCATTGCAGCTTCCACGGCATCGGCAGCGCTCTGCCCCATCTCGGTCAGGGCCGTTTTCAGGGCAGCAAGGTCGTTTTCGTATTGTGTACGGTTGCTCATTGCGTTTTTCTCCTTAGCCGAACCGGCCCGAAATGTAATCCTCGGTGCGCTTATCCTGCGGGGTGCTGAAGATCTGTGCCGTGGGGCCGGCTTCCACCAGCTCGCCCAGCAGGAAGAAGGCGGTGCGGTCGCTGATACGGGCAGCCTGCTGCATGTTATGGGTCACGATGACCACAGTGTAGTTCTTTTTCAGCTCGCTCATCAGCTCCTCCACCTTCATGGTGGAGCCGGGGTCCAGGGCGCTGGTGGGCTCATCCATCAGCAGGACTTCGGGCTTGACAGCCAGGGCGCGGGCAATGCACAGGCGCTGCTGCTGGCCGCCGGAAAGGCCCAGAGCGCTCTTTTTCAGGCGGTCCTTGACCTCGTTCCAGAGGGCGGCACCCTTCAGGGAGCTTTCCACCAGCTCGTCCAGCTCTGCCTTATTGTGCACACCGTGCAGCCTGGGGCCGTAGGTGATGTTATCGTAGATGCTCATGGGGAAGGGGTTGGCCTTCTGGAACACCATGCCCACCCGGCGGCGCAGCTCGGTGGGCTGCATCTCGCGGGCAAAGATGTCCTGTCCTTTCAGGCGGACATCACCCTCGATGCGGATCCCGGGCACAAGGTCGTTCATCCGGTTCAGGGTCTTCAGGAAGGTGGACTTGCCGCAGCCGGAGGGGCCGATGAGGGCCGTGATCTCCCGCTCGCCCATGTCCAGCGAAATATCTTTCAGCGCCTTAAAATCCCCGTACCAGAGGTTCAGGTTTCTGGCTGTGATAATGGGTGATACGTTTTCCATAGTTTTCCTCTTGTATTGACTCCCTCAGTCGCGGCTATGCCGCGCCAGCTCCCTCTGAGAGGGAGCCTTTTGCGTTGCGGGCAGGATAAGCCTCCCTCCGTGAGGGAGGTGGCATCGCGCAGCGATGACGGAGGGAGTTATTTACTGCTTCTGTTTCAGTTTGATTTTGGCCAGCCGGGCTGCCAGATTGATGGCAAGCACCAGCACCAGCAGCACTGCACCAATGGCCCAGGCGGAGTCGAAATCGCCGTCCTCAAAGGCACGGAGGTAGAGCAGCACCGACAGGGTGGCACCGTTGGAGGTGTAGGCTTTGGCCACGCTCTTGGCAATGACCTCTGCGGCACCGGCGGTGAAGAGCAGGGCGGCGCTTTCGCCCACGATGCGGCCCACCGCCAGGATGCAGCCGGTGACGATGCCGTCCACGGCGTTGGGCAGCACCACGGTGCGGACCATGTGCCATTTGCCGGCACCCAGCGCCAGCGCCCCCTCCCGGTAGGACTGGGGGACGGTCTTCAGGCTCTCCTGCGTGGTACGGATGATGGTGGGCAGGATCATCATCACCAGCGTCAGACCGCCGGCCAGAATTCCCGCCTGAAGGCCCAGCTTCTGCACGAACAGCATCATGCCCACCAGTCCGAAGATGATGGAGGGAATACCCGTCAGGGTCTCGGCAGCGAACTCGATGATGCGGACCAGCCGCCCGCTGGCGGCATACTCCGTCAGGTAGATGGCGGCACCCACGCCCAGCGGCAGCACCACCACCATGGCCACAAGAATGATATACAGCGTATTCAATAGGTTGGGCAGGATGCCCACGGTATTGCGGATATAACTGGTCTGGCCGGAGATCAGCTGCCAGCTGAGGCCCGGCACGCCACGATAAAAGATATAGCCGATGAGAAAGATCAGCAGGGCGCAGGTCAATCCGGCGCACAGCCACACCAGCCCCCGCATCCCGCCGTTATACAGTCTCCGGCGAAGCGTCCATTGCTGCTTCATGGTTCAGTCCTCCTTCCTGCGTTTGATGCAGACGTTCAGCAGGACGTTGATGAGCATGATGAACAGAAACAGCACCAGCCCGATGGAAAACAGCGCCTGCTGATACAGGCTCCCCACGGCGGCATCGGACATTCCGGAGATGATGCCGGTGGTGAGGAAGCGCACCGAGGTGAAAAGCCCCGGCATATTGGCCACATTGCCGGCCACCATGATGATGGCCATGGCCTCGCCGATGGCACGGCCTACACCCAGCACCACCGCCGCCGCCACGCCGCTGCGGGCGGCAGGCAGGCTCACCCGGAAGTAGGTCTCCGTCTCCGTGGCGCCCAGTGCCAGGCTGGCCTCCTCATACTCCCTCGGCACGGCCTGAAGGGCCGTCTCCGCCACGTTGATGATGGAGGGCAGCACCATGACCGTCAGCACCAGAATGGCCGCCAGCAGGCAGGCCCCGGAGCCAAGCCCGAAGGCACGACGGATGGCGGGAACCAGCACGATCATACCCACCAGACCGTACACCACCGACGGGATGCCTGCCAGCAGCTGCACCGCCGTGCGGATCACCGCCGCCAGACGGGGCGGGGCCGCTTTGGCCAGAAAAATGGCGGTCATCAGGCCCACCGGCACCCCCAGCAGCAGCGCTCCCGCCGTGCCGTAGACAGAGGTGAGGATGAAGGGCAGAATGCCGAATTGCGGGCCGGTGGTGGCGTTGGTAGGCGCCCACACCTTGCCGAAGAGGAATTTGGTCAGTCCGATCTCCCGGATAGCCGGCAGACCGGAGATCACCAGATACACGCTGATGCACAGCACGAAGCCCACCGCCACGATGCCGCACAGCAGGAAGATCAGGTGGATGGCCTGCTCCATGGCCCTGCGGGTGCGGAGGCTTTTGCCTGCTGTCCGCTTCATAGAGTTCTCCTTTCCCGATAACGGGGAAGCCCCCTCACCCGCCGCAGCAGATGAGGGCCTCCCGATTCGTTTTTACTTGGCGGTAGGCACGGCACCCGCATTCTGAATGAGGGAAGCAGCATCCTTGGAGGTGGCGAAGACAAAGAAGGCCTGCGCCGCCGGGGACAGGGTCGTGCCGTCCTTGGTCACCAGCACAAAGGGCCGCTGAATGGCGTAGCTGCCGTCCAGCACAGCGGCCTCGGTGCAGGCCACACCGCCTACGGTGACGGCCTTCACGGTGTCCTTGCTCTCCACAGCGGAGAGGGAGGCATAGCCGATGGCGTTGGGGTTGCCGGCAACGGCCTCAATAACGCCGCCGGTGGAGGTCAGCTCCTGGTCCAGCTTGCAGGCATCCTTGGTGTCGGTGATGGACTCGAAACCGTCCCGGGTGCCGCTGCCGGACTCACGGCCGATGCAGGAGATGG
>ERZ857775.2871-NODE-2871-length-15330-cov-11.197840_pt1 | contig 15330 bp, 9 predicted proteins | sample MGYA00519698_ERZ857775 | MGnify/ENA primary metagenome ERZ857775 (study PRJEB31778, sample SAMEA3449363) | human gut metagenome | biome: human gut; feature: human-associated habitat; material: faeces | place: United Kingdom | collected 2010/2012 ...
CCTCAGCGCCGCAGGCGCTGTCGCCCCCTGAGCGAAGCGAACACAACCTGCCGCCATCAGGCGGCCACAACCCTCGGGGCGAAGTCCCGTCAACCTCCACCCTCTGAACCCTCACACCGAAGGTGTGTCCAATGAACCCTCTGAACCCGGGACGCTATGCGTCCCTATAAAGGAGATATTATGATTACACGTTTTATGAAATACTACAAACCCTACATGAAAATCCTGGTATGGGTCATTATCGGCACCTTTGCCATGGCGGGGCTGGATCTGATTTTCCCTATGGTGGTAAGGAACCTGATAAACCAGGTGCTGCCGGAGAAGGATATGCACCGGCTCCTATGGGGTTCCAGCATCCTTCTTCTCCTCTATATCATTAATTTCATCATCCAGTTCATGGTGCAGTACTACGGCCATGTGATGAGCGCTTCCATTGAGCATGATATGCGGCGGGATCTTTTCGGTCATATTGAAAAGCTGTCCTTCCATTATTTCGACAATGAAAAGACGGGACAGCTCCTTTCCCGCATTACCAGCGATATTACGGAAATCAGTGAGCTTTCCTTCCGCGGGCCCAACGATGTGCTTCTCTGCGGTGTCATCATGGCAGGCACCCTGGTAGTTATGCTTCTGATGAACTGGAAGCTGGCCCTCCTCATCGGCGCCCTTCTGGTGGCAAAGGCCGTTCACACGGTGAAAATCAACAGGAAGATGAAAGGCGCTTTCCGCAGGAACAGGAAAATGGCGGGAGAAGTGGCGGCCAGGGCGGAGGAAAGCCTTTCCGGCATCCGTCTGGTAAAGGCCTTTGCCCAGGAAGCCTTCGAACTTTCCCGGTTTGAAGAAAAGAGTGTGGAACTGAGGAATACAAAATTTGAGTCCTACCGCCTTGTGGGCTATTTCTCCGGAAGTATCAATTTCTTTACCAACTTTATTAATGTGGTAGTTATCCTGGCAGGGGGCTGGATGATTACAAGGAATGAACTGCTCCTTTCCGATTTCGTAGCCTTCCTTCTCTATGTGAATATCTTCATGCGTCCTGTATTCCGCCTCACCATTCTGGCAGAGGTGTACCAGAGGGGCATGGCCGGCTTTCACCGGTTTGAGGAAATCATGCACACAGAGCCTTCCATTCAGGATCCGCCCCATCCCCTGGCTCTTGCCCATGTAGAAGGGGACATTGATTTCCACGACCTGTCCTTTGGCTATGAGCCCGGCAGGCTGATCCTCCATCATCTGGACTTTGATATTCCCGCCGGCAAGACCGTGGCCTTTGTAGGAGAAACGGGCGCCGGCAAGAGCACCCTGGTCAGTCTTCTCCTCCGGTTCTATGAACCGACGGAGGGCTCCATCACCCTGGACGGCCATAACCTGAATGAATTTGCCCAAAAGGATCTCCGGCGGAAAATCGGCATCGTACAGCAGGATGTATTCCTCTTCGGCGACACCATTGCGGAAAACATTGCCTACGGCAGGGAAGGGGCTTCCATGGATGACATCCGCCGCGCGGCGAAACTGGCGGCGGCTGATGAATTTATCGAATCCCTGCCCAATGGCTATGACACAAAGGTAGGGGAAAGGGGCGTAAAGCTTTCCGGCGGGCAGAAGCAGAGGATTGCCATTGCCCGGGTGTTCCTTAAGAATCCGCCGGTGGTTATTTTCGATGAAGCTACCTCCGCTCTGGATACACAGACGGAAAAAACGGTGCAGGCTACCCTGGATGACCTGGCTAAAGACAGAACCACCATCATCATCGCCCACCGCCTTTCCACCGTGAGAAATGCGGACTGCATCTACGTCCTTGACCACGGCCGCCTCATAGAATCCGGCAGCCATGATGACCTCATTGCCCAAAAGGGCAAGTACTATGAGCTCTATGAGGCCCAGAAGAAAAAGAAGAATGAGGAATAGGGGGGGGGCCGGCAGCGGCGCCATGCCGCAGCAGTGACAAGCCGGACGGGAAACTGTATGCATAAAGTTTCCTGCCGCGGTGAATGGCAGCAGTGGCAAGTCGGACGGAAACCTGTATGCGAATAGTTTCCTGTTGTAGTGATTAGCAATCGCGTCAAGCCGGACAGGAAACCTTCTGAAATTAAAAAGAATGCCAGGAAATGTGTAACCATTTCTTGGCATTCTTTTTTCTTACGCTTCTACTGCTTTTCTCAGGGCCAGGAGGTTTTCTTCCGGCGCTTTGGGATTTACTACGCAACCGGGGCCCAGGATGAGGCCTTTCCCGTCTACCTGGGCAATGGCATCTTTTACATGGGCTGTAATTTCATCGGGCGTGCCGTCCAGAATGATGTCGTCGTATTTAAGGACGCCGTCTACGAAGTAGGGGGCGGACTTGATACCTGCCAGCAGGCATTTGTCCGTAAGGGCTCTGGCTTCCTTCAAGCTGGGCCAGGTGTGGCGGTCATGCCAGTTAATGCAGTTTACCGGATAAGAGGCCACTTCGTTGAAATAGATGTCTTCTCCGTGGATATGGACTGCGTTAAACCAGGTCTTCTTTGCATAGGATTTGATGACCTGCAGATCATAGAATTGGCCGAATTCTTCAAATTCATGAAGGTTCATGACGGAGCGGGTGGCGTTCTGTGTGGCAAAGAAGAAGCCATCCACGCCGGCGTCAATGTTATAGCCGATGAAATCAAGGGTGGTGGCGGTAATGGCGGCCAGGGCATGGTGAACGGAGGCAGGGTAGTTGATCATATCCATAAGGAGGCGGTCGCCGGCCATTTTCTTCAGCGTAGAGAAGGGGCTGAAAATGGTCTGGATCACCGGTGTGCCGGGCTTTCTCCTCTTCACCAGCTCTCTGGCAAATTCGATCTGCTTGCCGTAGGTGCCCTGGATGGCGGGGATGGCCTTCAGCGTATCATAGTCCGCAGGGCTCTTAATGGCAAAGTTTTTGACGATTGGTTCCCTGTAGGGATCGCAGTAAATGGTAATCTGGTTGCCGAAGTCCTGGGTGCTGTAGAGGCCGAAGGGCATCATTTTAATATAGTCAAAATCATATTTCTCTGTAAACTGTACTTCTGCCTCTGCCAGAGAAATGGGATCCTGGTCAAATTCAGACAGGTGCATCCACGCGCCCACCGGCACATGGTCCACCTCTTTGCCCGCCAGGGCCGCTCTGATTCGTTCTTCTCTATTCATAGCAATCTCCTTTCAGAAACAGGCTTATTTATTTTTTTAATTATACCATAGGAAGGGGAGGGAAGATAATGGATGAAAAATGGAAAGTAATGGGGAGTGGGGCAGCTTCTTACTGACTTATTGCCCCGCCTGCAGGGGAAGGTGGTGCTGCAGGCACCAAAGGGGCCGCAAGGAGGGAAGGAGCCGCTTTCCGTCCCATCTTGTCAGTCCCTTTCTGAAAAAGGTATAATACAGATACAATCAAAGGCGGTCAGGTTATGAATATATATAAAGACAGATTATGGCTGGCCCTGCTTACGGGGATTGTTTCTCTGTGCATGGGCTTTTCTGAATTTTACACATGGCGTATCGGCTGGCATCCCGGCTCTTCTCCCTGGAACAGGGAGGCACTGCTCCATGGTTCTGACATGGTGGGGGTGCTGGCTCTTTCCGTCCTTACTTTTGTCGTGATTTCTCTCTTCATGAAGTATGCCGGCAGCCTGTCTTCCTTTTCGGAGAAAATAGGGATAGAGGGCAGTCCCCTGGAGGCTCCCTTTGCCTTGATCATGGCCTTTCTGCTTCTGGCATGGATGCCTTTTTTTCTTGTGTTTTATCCGGGCACAGGCATGAATGACACCACCGATATTATGCGGGCAGGCATATGGGCCACGGGACAGCATACTTTCATTTACTGCATGTTTATTTACGGACTCACCCAGGCGTCGGATATGCTTTTTCACACCACCTCCTATGGCCTGGCGGCGGCGTCGGTGGTGCAGATGTTTCTCTTTTCTGCAGGCATTGCCTACTGTCTTTCCTGGATTTACCGGCGGACCGGCAGGCTTTGGCTTACCTCTCTTCTGACTCTGTACTATGCTTTCCTTCCCCTTATTGCCAATATGTCCTTTTCCAATGTGAAGGATGTGCTTTTTTCAGTCACCATCCTTCTCTGGGTGCCCCTGGTCACCTCCTTTGTGTCCGGATACAGGGAAAATGCCTGGGAGTCGAATAAAAGACTTTTCATTCTGGCAGGCCTGGGTATGATGCTTCTTAGAAATAACGGGATTTACGTGTTTGTGGTCATGCTTCTTTTTCTGGTATGGCTTATGAAGGGAATCCGCGTGAATCTTTTCCTCACCGGACTTGTGATGATTGCCATTGCAGTAACTCCCGATGTGGCTATCAAGCAGATTTTAAATCTACCCCAGCTTTTTCAGGAACGGGTGGGCATTCCTCTGCAGCAGTTTTCCCGGGCCGTGGCGGTGGGGGCGCCGCTGACGGAGGAGGAGAAAGCCTATTCCATAAAGATGATGATTCCCGGACGCATTGCCAAATGGTATGACCCCTTCACCGTGGACCTCATTAAGTGGAACAGCGATTTTGATTTCTACTATTTCAACAGCCATTCCGATGATTTCTGGAAAAACTGGAAATCCCTGGGGAAGCGGAACAAAGAGGTTTATGTGGAGGCCTGGCTTTTTGCCACCTACGGCTACTGGGCTTTTCCTGCGCCTGATGAAATGACACAGTCCCGCTTCGGCTGGGCTTTCTCTGAAGGCGACCTGAAGAACGGTTTAAGCCCTGACCATAACAATGCCTATAAAACGGCGGATATCCATACCTTTTTCAAAAAAGATACCCAGGAGAAGCTGGGCACCTTCATGTGGAACCACAGCCGCTACCTGGGAGCCGGCACCTGCCTGTGGCTTACCTTGTGCATGGGTCTCCTCCTTTTCTACAGGCGGCAGTACAGCCGGTTTCTGGTGCTCCTGCCAGCCTGCCTTCTCTGGGGTACTCTGATGATTGCCACGCCTGCGGCATTTGTATATCGATATGTCTATTTCTTTCCCCTCTGCATGCCTTTTTTCCTGCTGCTTCCTTTCCTTCCGGAAGGTAAATATGGCAGGACGAAATGGGCGGACACGGTGGTGGTAAAGAGGAAACCGATACAGAATTCCATGCTTTCAGAAGGGCCGAAGAATGACGGCTATACACACTGGAAGGACTAAGGAATCACGGATTCATTCATAGAATCTGCTTTTTTAAGGATATGCACTGCTTCGTCATGGGACTCCTTAAATAGCTGCTGTTTCCTTTCCCGTTCCTTTCATTACATCAAACTTACGAATAAAAGCAGATAGTGATTGAATCATCGCTTCTCTGGGGAGAAATCAATGAAACTTTTCCGCTGGGACAGGGCCTGCCGGGCATCCATGGTATTTGCCTTCTTTCTTTCGCCGGCAGCCTGGTATACCTATAAAATCGACAGTATGGGAGAAAAGGTGGCAGAGGCCGGACAGGCCATACTGACCGGCCATGATGGAGGGGTGCTGCTTCTTCTTTTTCTCCTCTTTTCGGCGGTGCTTCCGCCTTTTGTAAGGCTGTGGCTTACTCTGCCCTGCCAAAGTGAAAAGGGAGGGGAGAGCCCGTTCTTCCTGCCGGCCTTTCTTCTCATGGCCCTGTGGCAGGTGCCCTTTCTTCTGTCCCTTTATCCCGCTCCCGGTATGAATGATACCCTTTTCATGATGGAAAATCCTCTTTATGGCGGGGTGCAGTTTCCCTGGCTGTATTCTCTTCTCTACGGATATGGATCCATGGCAGGGAAGTATCTCTTCGGCAGCCGGGAGCCGGTGATATTTCTCTTCTCCCTGGTGCAGCTTCTTTTGTATGCCTGGGGCCTTACGAAGATTGTGTTTTGGGTAAAACGGCGGCACAGCAGGTATGCAGCCATACCACTTTACTTCTATTTCCTGCTGCTTCCCATCATTGGAAATTACGGTATGGCTGCTGTAAGGGACGGCCTCTTTTCTCTCTGCCTTGCAGGATTTATGGTTCTCATGGCAGAAGAGAGCTGGGGAAAGAGGGAATACATATTTCTTTCCCTTCTGTCTCTGGGGCTTATGCTGCTTCGAAGCAACGGCGTTTACATTGTATTTTTCCTTATGGCAGTATCCTCTTTTTACAGGAAATCATGGAAAAAGCCGGCGGCTATTTTCATAGTCTGTGCTTTCGCAGCCATCCTTCCTGGGCGCATGATTCTGTCCTGTCATCACTGGGAGCCCCTTTTCCAGGAAAGCATGGCCATTCCCCTGCAGCAGATGGGGAGGGTGCTTGTTATGGGAGGAGAGAGAAGTGATGAGACCGCTCTCCTTATGAACCACCTTCTTCCGGAAGAAAAATGGAAGAAGGATTATTCGCCTGCCACCGTGGATTTTGTGAAATGGGACGATGATTTCAGGCGGAATGATCTGAACCGGGAAAAGGCGGCCTTTCTTAAGGCCTGGATAGATACGGGTCTTAAGAATCCGAGGATATATGTAGAAGGATGGATGACGGAAACCTACGCCCTCTGGAATCTGGATCCCCTGGAGCATGGTGTGCAGTCCCGCTTCGGCTGGGCCCTGTCTGACGAGAACACGAAGAACATGAAGCCTTCGGACAATGATATGCTGGCTTTAGGAGACTTCCCCATACCCTTTGGGCTGAAAGCATTTCTTGGAAATTATACCTATTCCGGAAGCCGGTTTCTGGGAAGCGGGCTCTGCCTGTGGATCACCCTTTTCTTCTGTCTCCTCTTCTACCTTAGCGGCAGAAGAAGGCTCATTTTGGCAGCCCTTCCTCTTCTGGCCAATACGGCCACCCTTCTTCTTTCTACGCCGGCGTCGGCGGTGTTCCGCTATTCCTTCGCCTATGTTTTGGGGCTGCCCCTGCTTCTGATTCTTTTCTTCCTCAGGGAAGAAATCTGATTTCCCACTCTGCCGTATTTTATAAGGAGCTTTCTTATGGAGAAAATAGAGAATCCTGCCCAGTATGAAGCCATTCATTCCGAGGGACCCACCCTGGTCATTGCAGGCCCCGGTACCGGGAAGACCTATACCATTATCGAGAGAGTCCTTTACCTCATCCGTGACCGGAAGGTGAAGCCGGAGCAGATCATGATTGTCACCTATACGGTGAAAGCGTCCAAGGAGCTCATGACCCGCCTCACCAATGAGCTGTCCCGCCAGGGCATTGAAATCAATCTTCATGAAATGTACATCGGCACCTTTCACCACATCTGCCGCCGCCTCCTGAAGGAGTTTCGGGAATATACAAGGCTGGAGAGGAATTTCATCGAGACAGATCAGTTTGAACAGCAGTACATGGTGTATGAGAATCTGAAGGAATTTGAAAAGATTCCCAACTTCCGTCTGGTGGTTCCTCTTTCCTACATCAATAAGGCGGGGGAGGAAATCCTTTTCTCTCCCTGGCGGCGGTGCCGCACCATCTGCCAGTATGTGAACCGCCTTTCCGAAGAGCTTATGAATCCGGCGGACATGACTGTAAGCAGCGATGAAAAGACCAGGGTTTTAGGCTGGATGATGATACGGTATGAAAAGCTGGCGAAGAAGAAGAACTTTCTCGATTTCACCAAGCTGCAGACCGAAGCTTATTATATTCTTTCGGAAAAGGAAAATGTCCGGCGCCGGGTGCTGGAAAAAATCCGCTACATTCTGGTGGATGAATACCAGGATACCAACTATATCCAGGAGCAGCTGGTGCAGCTTCTGGGCGGCAGGGACAGGAATGTTTTCGTGGTAGGGGATGACGACCAGAGCATTTATCGCTTCCGCGGCGCCACGGTGGCCAATATCCTTCAGTTCAAGCGCCATTTCGGCAGTGACTGCCGGGTGATTACGCTCCGTACAAACTATCGCTCCAACCAGGGCATCGTGTCTTTCTGCATGCGCTGGATGGCCCGGCCGGACTGGTTTTCCTGGGAAAGGATGGGACAGCTCTATCGCTACCGGAAGGGCATGGTAGAAGCAGCCGGTGGCAGGGAAAAGGTGCCATCGGTGGTGAGGATTACAGCGTCAGCCAATGAGCGCCGCTTTGAAGAAAGGGTGTGCGATTTCATCGAAGGGCTCATGAAGAAGGGCTGCATCACCGACTACAACCAGGTGGCTCTCCTTTTTGATTCTGTAAAAGGGGACACCTCCATTCGTCTCCAGTATGCCTTGGATCAGAGGCATATTGCGGTGTATGCGCCCCGTTCCGGTCATTTCTTCGACAGGAAGGAAGTGGCCTGGTTCTTCGGCTGCCTGCTTTTCCTTTTCTCCGCTATCCGTAGAAAACTGGGCCAAAGCCGGGAAATGGACGAAACCGAAGGGATTCGCGGGAAATATGCCCTTTTCCTTTCCATGGCGGAAGTGATGATGGAAAAGCATGGGGACTTGAAACAGTGGGTCCGTCAGATAAAAAGGAAAATAGAAAGGGAAAAGAAGCTGCCTCAAAATCTGCTGCCCCTGACCTATGAAATCCTATCCTTTGCCCCCTTTTCGCAGTGGATAGACAAAGCGGCGGAAAAGGAATGCAATGAAGCCAGAAATCTGGCCGCTATTACCCGCCTCATCAGCCGCTTCGACTGCTTTATTGAGGAAAACCACGGCTACGGCAAGGAAACGCTGGATGATGTGTATACCTTCTTTGCCACCTACCTCAGGCTGTGGTATGAAAACGGGGTGGGGGAATATGAAGATGAAGAGGCCTATGCGCCTTCCGGACAGGTTTCCTTCCTGAATATCCACCAGTCCAAGGGACTGGAATATCCGGTGGTCATTGTGGCGTCTCTCCACGAAAAGCCCCGGGGCGAAGACAGCCTCATTTCCCGGGTAGTGGAAAAGATGACAGGCAGGTCCTCCTATGAGCCCTACCGGGATATACGGGATTTTGATTTCCGCAGGAAATATTACACCGCCTTTTCCCGGGCGGAAACGGTGCTGGCCCTGGCCTGCCATGTGCAGAAGGGAAAGTCTCCGGCAGAGGTATTTCAAAAGCCCCTGGAAAGTCTTCCGGAGTATGACAGTGGGGAAATCGATTTCACGAAGCTCCATTTCCGGCCCATTGAAAGGGGCCGCTTCAAGCCCCGTATATCCTTCACCTCCCAGGCGGCTCTTTACGAAGAATGTCCCATGAAGTATAAACTGAACCGGGTGTACCGCTTTGCGCCGGTGCGGGGCCTTGCCCTTCTCTACGGTACCCTGGTTCATGAAACCATTGAGGACATTCACCGTACCGTGCTGGGCGGTCATGAGGAAAGACTGACGCCGGCCAATGTATATGCCTGGCTCATGGCGGACTACCAGGCCCTTTCCAAGGCGGAAAATACCTGGCTTTCCCGAAAGGAGCTGGAACGGGCCTTCCAGGAGGTACTGGGATATGTGTCCTATCGGCAGGAAGACTGGTCCATGATTCGGGAAGCGGAGTATCCCCTGGAACTGGTAAAGGACGATTATATCATGAACGGCACCATCGACCTTCTCCAAAGCGGGGGAGGAAAGGTGGACATTATCGATTTCAAAACAGGCCGCAGGCCTGACAGGAACAGTCCCCTTTTCCAAAGATATGAAAGCCAGCTCCGCATTTATGCTTACCTGGTGGAAAAGAAGCTGCAAGCACCGGTGGGCCGGCTTCTCCTTTACTTTACCGGTGAAACGGAGCAGCCTCTGGAAGAGGTGAGCGGCAGCAGGGAACAGGTGGAGGAGCGGATGAAGGAATTTGACCGCACCGCCCGCCGCATCCTGGCAGAGGACTTCAACCACCGGAAGAAAAAGGTGAACGGGAAGCTGCCGGAAAGCTGCCGCCTCTGTGAATGGAGGGCCTACTGCGAAAGAAGAAAGGATGAAATCTGACAAATAAAAAATCCCGCCGGAAAGCGGGATTTTTTTATTTGGCAGATTATTCCATAGTGGATTCCATGGCACTGTTGCATTCTCTTTCAGCGTTCTTTGCAAAGACCGTCTTCTTCAGGAAGAGGACAAGGCAGATAGCGCCGAACAGGATGCCTGCAGGATAGGTAATGGAGGGATCCATCTGGAGTCCTTCCTTGGCCTGCAGAATGTAGGTGAAGGTAACCACGGACATGAAGGTGGCAGGAATGCAGGCCATGAGCCATGCATAGCGGTTAGCGCACTGATGATAGAGATATACGGCGCCGGTCCAGAGGACGATCATAGCCAGTGTCTGGTTGGTCCAGGAGAAATAACGCCATACGATATTGAAATCAATCTGGGAGAGAAGTCCGCCTACAGCCAGCAGGGGAAGGGCGAAAGCGAGACGTTTGCCGGTTTTCTGCTGGTCGATGTGGAACCAGTCGGAAAGGGTGAGGCGGGCAGCGCGGAAAGCAGTGTCGCCGGAGGTGATGGGGCATGCAATGACGCCCAGCATGGCAAGTACCGCACCTATGCCGGTGCCCATGTAGCCTACGCAGATTTCATACACTGCGCCGCCGGGGCCGCCTGCTTTCAGTACAGCTTGCAGTCCGCCGGTGCCGTCAAAGAAGGTGACGCCGGCTGCAGCCCAGATGAGGCAGATAATGCCTTCAGCCACCATGGCGCCATAGAATACAGGACGGCCGAGCCGTTCATCCTTCAGGCAGCGGGCCATAATAGGAGACTGGGTGGAATGGAAACCGGAAATAGCGCCGCAGGCAACGGTGATGAACATCAGAGGCCAGATAGGCAGCTGGTGCTCGCCGGGGTACAGGTTGGCAAGAACCATTTCAGGCATGACATGGCCGCCTACGCCCATGAGCATGCCACCGGCAATGCCGAGGGCCATGATAATGAGGCAGATGCCGAAGAGGGGATAGAAACGGGCAATGATTTTATCCACCGGAAGAAGGGTGGCCAGGAAATAGTAGAAGAGAACGATAAGGAGCCAGGGGAGTACCTGCCAGCCGGTAAGTTTGGCAAGGAGCATGGCCGGGCCGGTCATGAATACGGTTCCGACCAGAACCAGAAGGATGACGGAGAAGAAACGCATAATGGTGAGCATGGTATGACCCATATGGCAGCCTACGATTTCGGAAATACTGTGGCCGTCTTCCCTGATGGACATCATGCCGGAGAGATAGTCATGGACGCCGCCGGCAAAAATGGTGCCCAGCACGATCCAGAGATATACGGAGGGGCCCCAGAGAGCGCCGCCCAGAGCACCGAAGATGGGGCCCAGGCCTGCAATGTTCAGGAGCTGGATGAGGAAAACCTTCCAGGTAGGAAGGGGCATATAGTCTACGCCGTCATTATGAATGAGCGCCGGCGTTTTTCTGTCGGTAGGTCCGAAGAGCTTATCCACAATAGCGCCGTAAATAAAATAACCGGCTATGAGGGCAGCCAGAGCAAGTAGAAAAGTAGTCAAAGGTATGCCTCCTTAAATTCAGAGAAAATGAATGGTTATGCGAAACATTTCATGGTTGGATTGTTGTATCCCGTAAAATCTTAACAAATGCAGTAAACTCAGCTTTCCTGTGGAATCCATCTCCTCTCCTCAAATGCCATGACTATTTGTAATAAGTCCTCTCCATAATGAGCAGAACTCATATACAATGACATTTGCTTCTGCTTTGTTGCTTTGTACGCATAACAGAATACAACGGAAGCAGGATTTCGTCAATAGAGGAAATAGGATACACTCTTATGCAAACTGCGGGAAATAAGTATATCTTAAACTTTCCTATGACATGAAAAGATATAAATCCAAATAGCTATGATATAAAGGCATGAGTCCATAGAATAAATGCAGGCAAAAAAGCCTGTAGTTATGGAGGTTTGGGGCATAAGCAGGGGAGTATGGCAAGAGAAGGTACACTTATTTTGATATAAATAGAGAAACGATAGGGATATAGAATAAATGTATAGCGAAAACGAATGGCTGACCTGGAAATAGGCCGGTGCCATTAAGGAAGAAATAGCTGATTCAATCAGCACTTTTGGGCATATAAAAAGACGGCGTCGAAATGACCGTCTTTTTGCAGTTTCATTTTGGAAGTGATTGGATGGTTATGATATGGATTTTCTAAAATCCTGTTATATATCTTTGTCCTATTCTATTTTCTTCAGCCTTTCAAAGCGTTTTGCTTTTATTTACATTTCTTCCTATTTAGATTAAAATAAAAATATAATATGGCATGGTTATTTTTGAGAAGAGATGATACCTGGTGAGACTGATATGGGCCCGGCTTCTGGCAGCTTTTTTTCTATTGGTGGGATGTTTCTTTCCTTCTGTATTGAGCAGGGCGGAAATTCCTCAGGAAAAGGTGGTGCGCCTTGGCTATTCCATACCGGACCGGTTCCTTAATCATCCTGAGGAAGTGGAAAAATCCGGATACACCTATGACTATCTGCAGATGATTGCCAATTACAATCGCTGGCGCTATGAATATGTCTATGGTTCCTGGTCTGAGCTGCTGAAGAAGCTGGAAACAGGAGATATTGACATGATGGCCAATGTTTCCTATACGCCGGAAAGAGGAGAAGTATACAGGTTCAGCGATTTCCCTCTCCGTATTGAAACTTATTATATTTTTGTGCCGGCGGACAAATTATCCCTCTATCCTTCCCTGGAATCTCTAGCAGGGAAAAGGATAGGCGCAGGGGCTAATACCACCATTACCCAAAGGCTCCGTAACTTTGATAAGGAACACCATCTGGGACTTGAGGTGGTGGAGTATCCAAGCTTTGATTCCCGGGTTGCCGCCATGCATAGGGGAGAGGTAGACGGCATTGCAGAATTTACCTCCCGGGAGGAAATCGGCGATAACCTGAGTCCCGTGGCTTTTGTGGGAAGTGACAATTCCTTTATTGCGGTGACGCCGGGAAGGGAAGATGTGCTTCAGGATGTGAACCGTGCACTGGCTAAAATCCATGTATATACGCCTTCTTTCCAGGCGGACCTTCGGCAGAAATATTTCCAGCACGACATGGATGCAGCCATGCTGACGCCGGAATGCCGAATCTGGTTCAAGGCCCATGGCCCCATCCGCATCGGATACATGGCCCGCATGGTTCCCTTTATCTGGACAGGGCCGGACGGGAAGGCTAAAGGCACATTCCGCGATCTTCTGGATTATGGATTTCGCGCCTTTCAACTCTCCAATGAAATCATCTATGTTCCATATACCAGCCACGATGCTCTCCATGAAGACCTGAAGGCCGGGAGGATTGACGCGGCCATGCCTGTGTATGATACGCCGTCGGAGGCTGAAAAGGACGGACTTCTGCAGACGCCGGATGTGGTTTCCGTCAAAATGTATAAAGTGAGCAGGAAGGAAGAGCTGATTACGGAAGACACCGTATTTGCGGTGGCGAACAGTTTTCCTGCAGAAGAAAAATATGTGAAGGATTTCTATCCCCATAACAGAATCATCCATTATGCTACGCCGGAAGAAGTATTTGATGCACTGCGCCGCGATGAGGCTGATGCAGGTATTGTGAATCCCTACCTGATTTCCATTTATCTCACCAATGATAAAAGTCTGAGGGAACAGGAACTCCCGCACCGGGAGGATCTGACCATAGCTGTAAACCGGGAGCAGTATCCTCTTTACATGGTACTGAGCCGTATGCATACTCTGTGGGGAACCAGTCATATCAATGAATCCCTCCTGAAGCATGCGGATGAGGAGTACAAACCTGATTTCATGGGGTATGTGAAAATGAATTACGGCAAGGTCATCGGGGTCATCTTTGTGAGTACCCTGGTACTGACTCTCCTCGTTTCCATGATTATCTTCCGTGGAAAGCAGAAAAGGGAGGCTGACGTTCTGGCAAGGGTGGATCTCCTTACCGGTCTTCCCAACCGGCGGGCCTATGAAGAAAAGGTGCATGAAATCGAGAAAAATCCGCCGCCCTTCCTGGTGGCAGTGGTACTGGACATCAACGGCCTCAAGAATGCCAACGATACCAGGGGCCATGAAGCGGGGGACGAACTGATCCGGGCTGTGGGCCAGTGCCTCCGCAGAACCTGTGGGAAAGATGCATACAAAGGCTATACCTGCCTGGGCTACCGGGTGGGAGGAGATGAATTTGTAGGACTTATGCACATGGAAAGTGGTGCCTACCGTTTGCTGGAAAAAGATTTCAGGGAAGAAACAAAGAAGTGGAAGGGGAAAAAGAACAGCTTCCTCGCTGTGTCCCTGGGCCATGCGAGCCGGGAAGAATTTCCCAATGCCTCTGTATCCGAACTGATTCGTCTGGCTGATAACCGCATGTATGATGATAAGGCCCGCTATTATCATGAAATGGGAATTGAATGCAGAAGAAGATAAATTCCCTGATTTTTCAATTAAAAGACCGATACCTCATGACAGGTATCGGTCTTTTGTTCATTATGCATTGCCGGGGATTTATTCTTTCTCCAGCAGGTCTTTCAGGTACTGGCGGAACTGGGGCCCCAGATCGGGACGGCGGATGGCAAACTCTACGGTGGCTTTCAGGTAGCCCAGCTTGTTTCCCGTGTCATACCGCTTGCCGGTGAAATTATAGGCATATACACTGCCGTTGTGGGCCATGACGCGGAGGGCGTCGGTGAGCTGGATTTCCCCGCCTTTGCCGGGCTTTGTCTGTTCCAGCACGTCGAATACTTCCGGTGTGATGACATAGCGTCCCAGAGCGGCAAAACGGCTGGGCGCTTCTTCCACAGAAGGCTTTTCAATCATGTCCTTAACCTTGAGAAGGTTCGGGTCATCGGTTTTCACACCGTCCACGATGCCGTAGGAAGATACCTGTTCCGGCTTTACGACCTGGCAGCCGATAACGGTGCCGCCGGTTTTTTCGTACTGGTCCATGAGCTGGCGGAGAGCCGGTTCTCCATTGGCATTGTATACCACATCGTCCCCAAGAATGACGCCGAAGGGTTCACCGTCAATGAAATCCTTGGCGCAGAGGATGGCATCCCCCAGGCCTCTCATGTACTGCTGGCGGGTGTAGTGGATTTTGACGGAAGCCACCTTCCGTACTTCACGAAGAAGATCCATCTTTCCCGATTCATAAAGGTGCTGCTCCAGCTCCGGAGAAGAATCGAAATGATCCTCAATGGCTCTTTTGGCATGGCCGGAAATGATAAGGATCTGGTCAATGCCGCTGGCTTTGATTTCTTCTACAATGTACTGAATGGTAGGCTTATCGACGATAGGAAGCATTTCCTTGGGCATGGCCTTCGTTTCCGGAAGGAAACGGGTGCCGAAGCCTGCTGCCGGAATGACAGCTTTTCTGATTTTCTGCATATGTATCTCCTTTGTCTGTTATGTATGTTTTGAAAAGGTTCTTAGGGAAGCGCTGATTAAATCACTGTCTGCTTTTATTCTTATGAAAGCAGACTCTATGAATGAATCGAATTTCATATGAATTTTTATCCAATCGACCTCATAAGTCTCCTTAAATA
>ERZ857775.2897-NODE-2897-length-15223-cov-2.917392_pt1 | contig 15223 bp, 11 predicted proteins | sample MGYA00519698_ERZ857775 | MGnify/ENA primary metagenome ERZ857775 (study PRJEB31778, sample SAMEA3449363) | human gut metagenome | biome: human gut; feature: human-associated habitat; material: faeces | place: United Kingdom | collected 2010/2012 ...
GTGACACATTCAGACTTTTCTCTGCAATTTTTCCGACAGAGAAATCACAACTGTCCTCTTTCTCCCGGTCAAAATGAATACACCGGAACCCGTAGGCTGTCGTCACAATGTCACCGCCGCAGGACGGGCATTTGATTCCTTCCACCACCTGTGGTTCATTTGCCGAAAAATCAAAACTGATATTGATTTTTCCCTCCTCATCCTTCTGTAAAACGAGTGCTGCCGGGAATTTCTTCTTCGATTTGGAGACAAAACCATCCAGAACATCCGTTCTTCCTTTTGTAATCAAATCCCGGAACTCCTCCTCCGAAAGATCACGCCCTGCAATCGTTCCGATGGAAAAGCCACAGCCGGTGCCGTCTTTTTTATAATTGCTGCACCCATAGCCAAACGGTGTTGTTACAAGCTCCGCGCCACAGACCGGGCAGGCAATTCCCAGCTTTTTCTTTGCCGCAATGCCTCTTGCATCCTTTCCTGCCAGCGGCTGGATCTGTTCCACAAGCTGTGTCGTCAGATTCCGTTCCACCATGTTTAATGTCTCTTTACGTATAAAATCCTCGAGTTTTTCCCGGTAATCTTCCATGATCACCGTTCCGCGCGTGATTCCGTCAAGTCCTTTTTCCCACGAAGCAGTCATTTTCGGATTCAAAAGTGCCGGGACGGTCATATTTACGACTTCATAAACCATCTCGCCCAACACCTCCGGCGACAGAATCTGTGATTTTTTATTCAAGTGCAGGTAACCGATGCGCACCAGTTTTTTGATGATCTCTGCGCGGGTGGCAGAAGTTCCGATTCCGGAGCCTTTGATCTGTGCACGCAGTTCTTCATCCTCGATCAGCTGTCCGGCATTTTCCATCGCAAGCACCATCGAACCGGAAGTGTAGCGTTTCGGTGGCTTCGTGCTTCCCTCTTTTAGAGAATAACCATTGACCGGCAGTTCCTGCCCCTTAGTCAACTGATCTGCCAGTTCCAGAAGCCCCGGACTATCCGTCTCCTCATTATCCTCTTTGTTGCTTCCTTCTTTTTCTTCTTCCTGTTTTCTTCCTGCAATCTCTAAAAATCCCGGCGCCTTTAATGCTTTTGCACCGGCAAAAAGTTTTTCCTCTCCGACGGCCACCACAAGTTTTACCGTCTGATATTCTGCTGCCGGATAAAAAATACTTAAGAAACGGCGGACGATCAGATCATACACACTTCTCTGCAGTTCATTTAAAGAACGCAGCTCTGTGAGCTGTCCGGTCGGAATAATCGCATAGTGATCGGTAATTTTCGAGTCATCCGTATACTGGGTCTTCGCAATGTTGTAATGAAGTCCTTCCTTCATGATACGCTCCACATACCCCTGCACCGGCTCATAGCCTTTCAGTCTGCTGATATTTTTTCCGATTTCTTTTGCCACTGCCGTTGAGAGAACACGCGCATCCGTTCTTGGATAAGTAGTCAGTTTTTTCTCATAGAGATCCTGTGCCACCTGCAATGTCTCATCCGGACTGATTTTAAAGCGTTTCGAACATTCATTCTGCAGCTCCGCCAAGTTAAATAACAACGGTGGATTTTTCTTTTCCTTTTTCTTTTCAATGGACGCAATCTGACCTGTTACCGGTTGTTCCTGCGTCAGATAATCTATGACCTGCTGCGCCTTTTCGCGCTCTTTAAATCCATTTTCCTTATATAGATCAAATGACTCGAACCACTTGGAACCCTTTACTGCGCGCCATTCTCCTTCAAATGTCTGACCCTGTTCTCCAATTGTCGCAAGAATACGATAAAACGGTGTCTCGATGAACTCACGGATCTCGCGTTCTCTTCTTACAACCATTCCAAGAACACAAGTCATTACACGCCCTACAGAAACGACTGAATAATCCGTTCCAAGATAATTAGAAATGCTATTTCCATATTTTAATGTCAATAATCTTGAAAAATTGATTCCCATGAGATAATCTTCCTTGGCTCGCAGATAAGCAGCACTTGCCAGATTGTCATACTCACTTAAATCCTTTGCCTCGCGGATTCCTCGCAGTATTTCCTCCTCTGTCTGGGAATCGATCCACACTCTTCGTCTATTTTTTCCATGTACCTGCGCCTGTTGTTCTACCAGACGGTAAATATATTCTCCCTCGCGTCCTGAATCGGTACAGACATAGATAGTCTCTACATCCGGTCGGTTCAAAAGCCCTGCTACAATCTTATACTGTTTCGCTACCGACGGTATAACTTCATATTTGAATCTTGTCGGTATAAACGGCAGCGTCTGAAGACTCCATTTTTTCAAGGCAGGATCATACTCCTCCGGATAACTCATAGTCACCAGATGTCCTACACACCAGGTCACAATGGAATCCTCTGATTCCAGATACCCGTCCTGCCTTCTGGTGTTCAGCTTCAATGCCTTCGCAAACTCCTGTGCAACACTGGGTTTCTCAGCTATATATAGTGATTTCCCCATATTTATTACGTTAACTCCTTACTTTACCTTTTTTATTAATTACATCCGAATTCTTATCACCCTCATAGAATACTAGCAAATTAATTTTTTACCTGCTGAATATCCGTCCGATTCTCTTCAATAAACCAATTTTCTCCGGTACTTCCTGTGGCGGTTTTGCCTGCAATGCCTCTTGCATAAAGACATTCTGTGAATCAATATACGGTTCTTTCTGCTCTTTACGCCTGTATTTTCCGTCACTTCCAAGAACTCTTGCTTTTACATTATCACTTAACATCACTTTCAAATAGTGATTGATCTGCCTGCAGATATCCTGATCCAGTATCGGGGCAGCTACTTCTACACGCTTCTCAGTATTACGTGTCATCATGTCTGCTGATCCAATATAAATCTTCTGATCATTTCCACTTCCAAAACTGAAAATACGCGGATGCTCCAGATATCTTCCGACAACACTCATCACACGGACATTGTCCGTATAGCCAGTTACACCCGGCAAAATACAACAGATTCCCCGCACGATCAGATCCACTTTCACTCCTGAACGTGATGCTTCTGATACTTTCTGTATAAAATCTACATCCGTAACAGAATTCATTTTCATAATGATCCGCCCATTAGAACCTTTTTTGATTTCCTCATCCATCAGATAAAGAATCTTCTGCTTCAGGCTGGTCGGTGATACGATCAAATAATCATATTGTCCTGCCAGATTACCAATTGACATATTTTTAAAGAATTCTGCCGCATCTTTCCCTATTGCCGGATTTGCTGTCATGAGCGACAGATCTGTATACATTGCCGCTGTCTTTTCATTGTAATTACCGGTACCGATTTGTATAATGTACTCTACCTGACCTCCATTTTTGCGGGTGATCAGACACAGCTTGGAGTGCACTTTATAGCCATCCAGTCCGTAGATCACCTGACAGCCGGCATCCTCCAGAAGTCTGGACCAGCCGATATTATTTTCCTCATCAAAACGGGCTCTCAGTTCTACCAGTACGACAACTTCTTTTCCATTCTCGGCTGCTTCGATCAGTGCCTCTACCACTTTACTCTGCTTCGCCACACGATACAGAGTCATCTTAATGGAGATGACATCCGGATCTTCGGCCGCTTCCGTCAGCAGATGTAAGAACGGACGGATGGATTCGTATGGGTAAGATAACAGTTTGTCTTCTTCCCGGATCTGTTCTATGATACTTTTTCCATCCTGGAACTGGTCAGAGCGCTGCGGTGTACGTTTTGGAAAATATAATTCCGTATGTTTTCTGAGAAGATCCTGGATCTGGAATACAAACGACAGATCCAGTGGTGTTGAAGATATGAATACATGGTTTTCATCCAGCTCCAGATATTCACATAATACGGCAATTCCTTTTTTGTCGATATCTCTGGAAAGTTCCAGACGGATCGGTGCCAGTTTCTTTCTCTGCTTAATCAGCCCTTCCATAAATTCACGGTAGTCCAGATCTTCGTCGTACAATGCATCTGCATCGATATCGGCATTTCTTGTGATACGGAGTAAAGATTTTGATTTGATCTTATATCCTTTGAATACCGCCGGTGCGAAATGCAGAATCAGTTCTTCGGCGAGCATATAGGTGCCCTGCATTCCCGGAACTGCGATCAGGCGTCCGAAGATGTTGCTGGTGCATGGAATAATTCCCAGACGGTCTTTCTTGCCCTTGGAGCCAAGTACGGCTACGGCATAGATTTCTTTATTTCTAAGGAATGGGAATGGCTGTCTTCTTCCTACAACAGTAGGCGAGATCAATGGTGCAATCTCGGATTCAAAATAACGCTCGAGATATGCAGCCCCTTCTTCATCGAGTTCATTGAAACGTAAAATGCGGATGCCCTGTTCTGCCACACGTTCCATCAGTTCTTCATAGACCGCTTCTTTGCGTTTATTGATTTGTTTTGTGCGTTTTAAGATTGCATCAATCTGCTCCTGTGATGTCATGCCTGTCTTATTTTCACGGATCTTTTTGTCAAGAAGTGTCTGGTCATATAATGATCCCACACGTACCATGAAAAACTCGTCCAGATTGCTCTGATAGATCGATGCAAATGTCAGTCTCTCACATAATGGGACTTCTGGATTTTCAGCTTCTTCCAGTACACGTTCATTGAATTTCAGCCAGGAAAGTTCCCGGTTCATATATATGCTGCTCATAGTGTTTTCTCACCTTTCTCTGTGTATTTTTTACTTTTTTCTTTTCCGAAATATTCATTCCAGTATTCCTAATATAGCATAGCATTCCCCGACTTATATTAGATATATGTTAAATCTATGTTAAATCAGCCCGCCGGGAAAGGCAGGCTGATAAACAGATTATATTTTGGTATATTATTTTAATGTTACATTTAATTTTACCGGCTGATGATCGGTATATTCGAACTGTGTGTTGATATTTTCCACTTGATCGATCTTCAGATTATCCGAAACGATGAAGCCATCCAGTACATATACCTGTGAATCATCATAGTTACCGCTGTATGGTCCGTTTAACAGGCGGCAGGTCGGTACATTATCGGATACTGCATAAGAAAATCCTTCCGGGATATCTTCTTTTCCGACCTTTCCCGGAACCCAGCTGTCTTTATCGTGGATCGGATAGGTGTCCATTCCATCAAATGTCTGGTTAAAGTCCCCGCCGGCAATCACATAATTTCCTTTTTCATACTCTTCTTTTAACTTCTTCACCAGAACTTTCCGCTGCGCGATCTTACCTTCTCCGCTGTCATAAGCTTCCAGATGAAAATTGATCAGAACCAGCTCTTTGTCACTGCCTTTTATCGGAATTCTTGTTTCCAGCATACAGCGCTTAAGATTGCAGGTTTTTACCGGCCATTTGAAAGATTCCGGAAGTGCGATTCTGGAAGCCTCCGATACTTTGTAATCAGAATATGTTACCAGGCCGCTTTCAACTTTACCGATCGTCGGAAGCGGGTATGGGACATATACGCATTTGAAATTACATGCAAAGATTCCATTTACACCCAGTGCTTTTTCGTAGTAAGCTTTTTCGTTGATGTGATAAGATCGTTTGGAATCAATGTCTACTTCCTGAAGAAAACAGACATCGGCATCTGCATCATTCAGAATGCCGGCAATTCCTTTCATATTGTGCTTTACCAGATCTTTCGTCTCCGGCATGACTTTACTTCCGCCGTCCATAAAGAAATCTTCGTCTTTGCTAAGTCCGGCATATCCGGTATTATAGGTCAGGATCGTCATCGAATCTCCTGTAGATATGGACTGTTTTCCACTGGTTGTGTTCAAAGTCTCTATCTGATCCGGACGGTATTCCAGCGCTGTCAGAATGGCAACAGCCACCAGGAGAATCAATACAATTCCAAGTATGATTCCACCTAAGATCTTCCCAAATTTTTTCATGTTGTACCTCCGTGTTTTTTATCTTTTGGCAGATACCAAAGTAACATAGTAATTATATCCGCCTGATATATTTATCTATTATAACAGTAGTTTTGTAGAAAATCCATTCATAAACCGAGGAAAATACGGACAATTTCACGGTGGTTTTTCTAGGATATCGGTGTTATAATGAGCCATATTATGTAAGGAGGCGATTATCTATGGCTACACCACTTCTTGTGTTGATCATATTGGCAATTGTGATTATTGCATCAATCATAACATCTGTTGTCACGTATGTTATTTTATCCGGGAGAAATAAAAGAATCCGTCTGGCAGAGCAATACCGCCAGCTTGGTATTACAGAACAATATCTGAAGATTCAGGATGAAATCGAGAGGATCATCCGTTACAAAGATATCAAACTTACAACGGCGTCACCTGTAAAGATGTCAAATCCGGAAGACGGACAGAATGAAAAAGAAACAGAATCAGGAACATTCGCAGATGACCTCTGGTTCATCGTCCGCGGAAAGGACAGAAAGACATCTGAAAAGCTTCTGGAATACTGGCACTTCATCTGTGAGAATTCCGAATGGAAATGTATAGAGCGCAAGAAAAAAGGTTAAAAATCAGGAAAACCGACAATCTGTACCATACGGGAATCTGCTTCATTCGAAGCAGATTCGCCGGGCACAGTCTGTCGGTTTTATTTTCTGTATTATTCTGCGTATTTTTATTTTTCGATAGTTTCTTTCTTATAAACTTTCTGCTGTGAAAATCCTCTTCCTCGCACTTCATTTACATTTCCAATGATCATAAATGCATGTGGGTCGATCTCCTGTACCAGCTGGTTCAGGCGCATAAGTTCACGATTGGAAACTACGGTAAGGATCATCGGCTGATCGTTTTTCAGATATCCGGTCTGTGTATAGACCAGTGTCGTTCCACGGTCAAGACGCTCCTGGATCAGACGGTTCAGTTCTTCGTATTTTTCAGTCATGATCTCTACTTTTGTTCTGGTAGATCCCATCAGCAGTACCTTGTCCAGAATGACGGTATAGATCAGTACCAGTAAGATACCGTATACAATCTCTTCTTTGTTAGTGAAGAGCATCTGTGAGATCAGAATTATAAAATCAAATACATACAGCATCACAGATACCGGAAGTCCGAACTTTTTGTTGAGAACCAACGGCGGAATATCCATTCCCCCGGTCGATGCACCGCAGCGTATTACAATTCCGATTCCCATTCCGATCATCAGACCGCCGCAGATTGTTGATAACATCTTATCGTCTGTTACATTCTGAAGTGCCGGTATCTGTTCGAGCACACCCAGAATAACCGGGTAATAGAATGTACTGACCAGTGTTGTAAGTGCAAATTTCATTCCAAGGACAGCCGCTCCAAGTAAGAACATCAATGTATTGAAGATTAATACAAATGTATGGATTGGAAGCCCGAAATAATGGTGGATTGCAATACCCAGTCCTGTCGTTCCGCCCGTGATCATATCATTTGGCAGAATAAACATGACGATCGCCAGTGCATAAACTGTATTCCCCAACAAGATCATACACAGATTTTTTAAATTCACTTGCTTCATAGTATATCCTCTCCTGACATTTTCATCCTTATTAGTATAAAGGATGATATCTTTTGAAACAAGAATTTTTTATAATATCTTTTATATATCTATAATATTTTCTTTTATTTCGGCATTTTACTTATGATATGGTTCATGGCTGATGATCCGGTAGCTTCGGTAGATCTGTTCCAGGAGGATCACCCGCATCAGCTGATGTGGAAATGTCATCTTTGAAAAACTTAGTGCATAATCCGAGCGTTTCAGCACTTCTTTTCCAAGTCCGATCGAGCCGCCGATGATAAATATAATGTGACTGGTTCCCTGGATCCCAAGCTTGTCAATCTTTTCTGCCAGTTCTTCTGAGGTCAGAAGTTTTCCCTTGATTTCAAGTGTAACGACGTAGGCATCGTCCTTGACATATTTGAGAATCCGCTCTCCTTCTTTGTCGCGGATACCATCTTCTACGGTCTCACTTGCATTATCCGGAGTCTTTTCATCTGCCACCTCGATGATCTCCAGCTTACAGTAGCGGCTTAGACGTTTGCTGTATTCTGCGATTGCATCTTTTAAATATTTTTCTTTTATCTTTCCCACTGTGATTAATGTTATCTTCATTCTATTGTTCTTTCTATCTCTGCTTTTTTTAATTTTAACTATAATTAATAATCTTTCGAAAAACTAATTTCTGCACATCTATTCTGCTAATAATTTTTCTGCCTTAGTGATTAGTGTTCTTCTATTCTGTTATCTGATACATATATAATTCATGTAATGCTCTTGTTGCGCAGATGTATTGATATCCTTGGTACATTTTGTTGTTACGGTCGCCGAACACACCGAATACCTGGTCGAATTCCAGACCTTTTGCAAGATAAAAGGTTGTGACGGTAAGTCCTTTTTTGAATACGGAACTGTTGCGGTCGATATAATGCACTTCTTCGCCGCGGGCTTTTAATATCTGGTATAAGGTGGATGCCTCTGCTTCCGTCATGGTAATAATGGCAGCAGTCTCATACTCGTCTTCTCCAAGTTTGGCTTTTGAAAGGATTTCATCCAGAACTGCATCTTCTGTCTGGAATTGTTCTTCTACCACTTCTTTTCCATGACGTTTTAAAAGTTCTACGTCTTTGACACCAGTCAGTTTTTCGGCATATCTGGCAATCTCCATTGTATTCCGGTAACTTTTATTCATCACGATCTTGCGAATCTTCTGATCAAATACGCCCGGAAGGAACTGCAATACATCACGCATCTGTTCATCTAAAGTCTGTGCTTTATCACCGAGAATGGTCATCCGGCATTTGAAGATCTGATTCAGGATCACATACTGCAGATAAGAATAGTCCTGCATTTCGTCAATAACCAGATGCTTGATATGATTATGCACAGCTTTTCCGGTCAGGCGGTACTTCAGATACAATACAGGAAATACATCTTCGTATTCCAGTTTGCGCTTTTCATATTCGACATCCGGAAGTGACGGGTATCCGCATTCTTCCAGAAGCCAGCCGTATATCTTGTAGATGTCCTTTGTTACATACATCTTATCGAATTTCTCCTGTACGATCAGGAGCTCTTCTTCCGAAAGATCACGTCCAAGTAATGTCTCGTATTCATCAACACAATAATCTCTGATTGCGTCCATCCGGCTGAGCAGAGGTGCATTCTGGAATTTGAAATAAAAGAGATTGATCAGTTCTTCTTCTGTCTTCTGAATTCCTTTATATTCGATTGCACGGAAATCCATCAGTTCATCTTCCAGTCTTGCAAGGAATCCTTCCATCATTCCGACAAAGCCTTCCAACTGTTTCTCTTCAAAGCGTTCTGTCAGATACGGGTCCTGAAGCTTCATGGTTCTTTCCAGCTGGTCATAGCGGTCTTCACAGTCCGGAACGATACCTTTCAATTCCCGGTATGCAAACAGGTCAAAACTCATCTCCTGAATATTTTCCTCACCCAGTTCCGGAAGAATATGGGAAATGTAATCTGAAAATACACTGTTTGGAGAAAGGATCAGTACATTAGAGGATTTCAAATGCTCTCTGTCATGATACAACAGATAGGCAATCCGGTGTAAAGCAACGGAAGTCTTACCGCTTCCGGCAGCACCCTGGATTGCAAGGATACGGTCATGTGTATTACGGATGATCGCATTCTGTTCTTTCTGGATCGTACGGACGATATTTTTGAGCTGTACATCGCTGTTCGTTCCAAGTTCCTGTTTTAAAATATCATCATCGATCTTGGTATCGCTTTCGAATGCATAGACCATCTTTCCATTTTTCACTTTGTACTGCCATTTGGCGGCAATTTCACCTTCGATCAGTCCGGCTGGTGCCTCATAAGATCCAGGGCCTTTGTCATAATCGTAAAAAAGCCCGCTGACCGGTGCTCTCCAGTCATAGATCAAAGGCAGCATACCCGTACGTTCCGCAAAGTTACCGATGCCGATATAGAATATCTCCGGTTCGTCTTCGCCATCATAGATAAAATCCACACGTCCGAAAAACGGAGCTTCCAGCATTTTACGAAGCCGGTGCTGCATCTTCAGTTTTTCCTGATTGTCATTGACCTGGTGTAAAAGAGCTTGTTGGTTGTCATAATTTTCATAGCCGTATTCATCCATCTCGGTGTAATTCTCCCAGTAGTATTCATTCATACTCTGGATGTCTTTCTGTCCGGCTTCGATGGATGCATCTACTTCGGCCAGGCGTGTGCGGATCTTCTCTGTTACTTTATTTAAAAATATCTTTCCGTCTGTTAAATCTAATTCTGTCATAATCTCCAACCTGTCTTTTTTTGTTTTATCCTTACATATCAGCAGGATTGATTTTCAGCTGTTTTCAGCATTAAATGTGTCTTACAATCATACCACATATATATGTTTTTATTCAAGTCCGGATGTACTGTCTGCAGGACCTGCTACTGGCAGCTTTTTACGAACGCATGGCAAGCAAAAAGAGATATACACCAGAATCATTCTCATGTATATCTCTTATATAATTACGTGTTGTACATATTTATGAGTGCTTATAACATCATCTTTTCACTGTGCACAAAGAATTAAGCATTCTTTTTAGACAGATATTCGTGGATACCTTTGGCTCCTGCTTTACCTGCACCCATAGCAAGAATTACAGTTGCAGCACCTGTTACGGCATCTCCACCTGCGAATACGGCAGCTTTTGAAGTCTGTCCGTTCTCTTCCTCTGCTACGATACATTTTCTCTTGTTCGTCTCAAGACCCTTTGTTGTAGAAGAAATCAATGGGTTTGGAGAGGTTCCAAGGGACATGATAACAGTGTCTAATTCAATCTCATATTCAGATCCAGGAATTTCGATCGGACGTCTTCTTCCGGAAGCATCCGGCTCACCAAGTTCCATCTTGATCACTTTCATACCTTTTACCCATCCGTTTTCATCGACAAGGATTTCTTTTGGATTGGTAAGGAGGTCGAACTGAACACCTTCTTCTTTTGCATGATGTACTTCTTCTACTCGTGCAGGAAGTTCTGCTTCGCTTCGACGGTATACGATATGTACTTCCGCACCAAGACGAAGTGCTGTTCTGGCAGCATCCATAGCTACGTTACCACCACCGACAACGGCAACTTTCTTACCTGCTGCGATCGGTGTATCGTAAGAATCATCAAATGCCTTCATCAGGTTACTTCTTGTCAGGTATTCATTTGCAGAGAATACTCCGTTGGCTGTCTCGCCAGGGATTCCCATGAACATCGGAAGACCTGCTCCGGAACCGATGAATACAGCTTCAAAATCTTCCTCTTCCATCAACTGGTCGATGGTTGTAGATTTACCGATAACAACGTTTGTCTCAAATTTAACACCAAGCTCTTTGACTTTTTCGATTTCTTTCTTAACAACTTTCTGCTTTGGAAGACGGAATTCAGGAATACCATATACCAGAACACCGCCAAGTTCATGCAGTGCTTCGAATACAGTTACTTCGTATCCGAGTTTTGCAAGGTCGCCGGCACAGGTAAGTCCTGACGGACCGGAACCGATGACTGCTACTTTATGTCCGTTTGTCTTTTCCGGTTTTTCCGGTTTGATATCATTTTCCAGTGCATAATCTGCGACAAATCTTTCCAGTTTACCGATAGATACTGCATCACCTTTGATACCACGAACACACTTGCTCTCGCACTGTGACTCTTGTGGACATACACGTCCGCAGATAGCAGGAAGTGCAGAAGATTGACCGATCACTTTGTAAGCCTCTTCGATATTGCCTTCTTTGATCTCTGCGATAAATGCAGGAATATTAATGGATACAGGACATCCCTGGATACATCTTGCATTCTTACAGTTCAGACATCTGGTTGCTTCTTCCATTGCTTCTTCTTTATTATATCCGTAACATACTTCTTCAAAATTCGTAGCACGAACCTTTGGCTCCTGTTCTCTTACAGGAACTTTCTTTAATACATCTGCCATTACTCGTCACCTCCGCACTGACCACATCCGCCATGATGTGTGTCACCTTCCTGTAATTTCAGCATTGCACGGCCTTCCTGGGTCTTGTACATCTGCTGTCTCTTCATAGCCTCATCGAAGTTGACAAGGTGTCCGTCAAATTCTGGACCATCTACGCATGCGAACTTGATCTCATCTCCTACATGCAGACGACAGGCTCCGCACATACCGGTTCCATCTACCATGATCGGATTCATACTTACAACAGTAGGGATTTCCAGTTTCTTTGTAAGGAGACATACGAATTTCATCATGATCATTGGTCCGATTGCGATACATACGTCATATTTATTTCCTTTTTCCACCAGTTCTTCTACCATTGTTGTTACCATTCCGGCATGACCGTAAGAACCGTCATCCGTACATGGATAATAATTTCCGGATACTGCTTCCATCTCTTTTTCCAGGATCAACATATCTTTTGTCTTCGAACCGATGATAACATCAACATCAACACCGTGTTCATGGAGCCATTTCACCTGTGGATATACAGGTGCTGCTCCGACACCGCCTCCGACAAACAGGATCTTTTTCTTCTTCAGTTCTTCGATATCTTCCTCTACGAGTTCTGAAGCATTTCCCAACGGACCTGTGAAATCGCGGAAATAATCTCCTGCTTTTAATTCTTTCATCTTGGTTGTGGATGCTCCGACCGGCTGGAATACGATTGTGATCGTTCCGGCTTCTCTGTCATAATCACAGATTGTGAGAGGGATTCTTTCCCCTTTTTCATCCATCTTTACAATGACAAACTGTCCCGGTTCACAATGTCTTGCTACACGAGGAGCTTCTACATCCATCAGAAAGATGTTAGCAGTTAATTGTTCTGCTTTTAAAATTTTGTACATCTTATTTCCTCCTAATTCCCAATATTACTATTATCATAATACGGCTTGTTCTATTTCGCAAGTAAAACCATATTTTTCAAAAAATGTCGATAAAATTGTTCAAGAATTTTTTTATTGTATATGGAATAAAATATGTTTTGCATACTTTGGTATAAAAACGGCTGTCACATAACCCCATGTGACAGCCGTCGTTATCTAACTGTATTGTTGTTTAAAAATCAACTTCTGTTCCATAATAAGTGCATGTAAATAATTTAGCCATGGTTGCAGGATCAATTGCTCTTGGGTTAGATCCTGTACAGGCATCACCAACTGCAAGTTCTGCAATCTTATCCAGTTTTTCTTTAAACTCATCTTCGTTAATGCCGAACTCTTTCAGAGTCTTAGGAATATTCATCTTCGCATTGAACTCGTCAATCTTTGCACATAAGCTGTTGATCAGAGCTTTTTCAGATGTTCCAGGAAGTCCCATTCTGCGTGCAATCTCTGCATAACGAGATGCAGCTACTTTATCTTTTGCATTGTATTTGATTACATATGGCAGATAGATCGCATTGGCACATCCGTGAGGAATATGTCCGGTTGAGAATGCTGCACCTGTCTTATGAGCCATAGAATGTACGATTCCAAGTAATGCATTCGAGAATGCCATTCCTGCAAGACATTGTGCATAGTGCATCTGCTCTCTTGCTTCCATGTTAAGGTTATAAGATGCTGGCAGATAATCCAGAACCATCTCGATTGCCTGCAGTGCAAGCGGATCTGTAAATGGACAGTTCAAGGTAGATACATAAGCTTCGATCGCATGTGTCAGTGCATCCATACCTGTGTAAGCAACCTGCTTTACAGGAAGTTCAGCTACAAGAGCCGGGTCAACAATTGCAACATCTGGTGTGATGTTAAAGTCTGCCAGAGGATATTTGATTCCTGTATTGTAATCTGTGATTACGGAGAATGCTGTTACTTCTGTTGCAGTTCCTGAGGTAGAAGAAATTGCACAAAAATGTGCTTTCTTTCTTAATTTCGGAATTCCAAATACCTTGCACATGTCTTCAAAGGTAATATCCGGATATTCATATTTAATCCACATTGCTTTCGCAGCATCAATTGGAGAACCACCACCGATTGCTACAATCCAGTCCGGCTTGAACTTCTCCATAGCGGCAGCACCCTTCATCACGGTCTCAACAGATGGATCCGGTTCAATTCCTTCAAACAGTTCCACTTCCATACCTGCTTCTTTCAGATATGCCTCTGCTTTATCCAGGAAACCAAACCGTTTCATGGAGCCTCCACCAACACAGATCATTGCGCGCTTTCCTTCGAAGTTCTTCAGTGCCTCCAATGCACCTTTGCCGTGGTATAAATCTCTTGGTAATGTAAATCTCTGCATTCGTAATACCTCCTTGATAATCATTGTATGTTTACTGATATATTTTTATCATAACACAATAATATACAAAAGGTAACTGGATTTTTCTTGTTTTTTGTGAAAATTTTATAAAATTTAGTTATATTTTCCTCTTACTCTGTTGTTTCAGCAGCAGCCGCATCCTGCACCAGCGGATTCGTATCCCGGGTGGTATCTGCTGCCGTCTTTCCTGTCCTGTTGCTTACTGCCTTGCTGATTTCTTTCACCTTATCTGTCGTTTCATAATCCTCTACATCAAATAAATAGCGGTGCAGCAAATCTACATTGGTCTCCAAATCCGTTGGTACAACTACTGCTCCGATGGATTTTTCCATCATCTTGGTGTCTAACTGGAATGGCCAGCCCTGGGTATCTGCAAGCTCATACTCTTTGACATGGGCTGCAAGTCCCAATATTTCTGTGGTAGAAAGGCTGGTAGAAATGTCCGGAAACAGCTTGTCTACCAAATCATTTAAAGTAAGGATGTCTGCCTGCTTTGCTTTTTCTACAATCTTTCCTACTACAATACGCTGACGCTCGGTCCGGCGGAAATCGTCTCCGCCGCTCATTCGGTCGCGGCAATAGGCAAGTGCCTGTATTCCATTGACCTGCTGCACGCCCGGTCCGGAAACCGGCTTGCCATGGGTTCCCATGACTTCATTCATTTCATCAATCCAGATGTGCATATTGCTGGCTTCTTCCCTGGTAATATCCAACTCTATTCCACCTAATGCATCCACAACTTCCATTACCGCATTGAAGTCTACGGATACATATTCGGTAATATTCAAATCCAGATTCTTATTTAACGCCGCTACTGCACCGGTCGGTCCTCCCTTGGCATAAGCTGCATTCAGTTTCCGCAGGCTGTCTTTATCATCTACTGCCAGAAAGGAATCCCGGTATACGGATACAAGCTTCACTTCCTTGGTATCATCGTTGATACTGGCAATCATGATACAGTCGCTGTTTCCGCTTTCATAATTTCCACTGCTCCGGTTGTCAATTCCAAAGATAGCTATATTGGTATAATTATCTA
>ERZ857775.2903-NODE-2903-length-15194-cov-5.377700_pt1 | contig 15194 bp, 8 predicted proteins | sample MGYA00519698_ERZ857775 | MGnify/ENA primary metagenome ERZ857775 (study PRJEB31778, sample SAMEA3449363) | human gut metagenome | biome: human gut; feature: human-associated habitat; material: faeces | place: United Kingdom | collected 2010/2012 ...
TGTACAGTGCCTCTGCCGCATTGTATCCCATCTTCTTCTGTCTGTGGTTGACAGCGGCAGCCTCAACGATGATCGCCAGGTTACGTCCCGGACGGATCGGAAGAGAATGGCATACAACCTTGTTTCCAAGATACTCTGTATATTCCTCATGAAGTCCCAGACGGTCGTATTCCTTATCTCTGTCCCACTCCTCAAGCTTGATAACAAGATCGATCGACTGGGTATCCTTAACACTCTCGACACCGAACAGTGTTTTTACATCGATGATACCGATGCCTCGAAGTTCGATAAAATGACGTGTGATATCCGGTGCAGAACCTACCAGTGTCACATCACTGACCTTACGGATCTCGACAACATCATCACTGACAAGACGATGGCCTCGCTTGATCAGCTCCAGAGCAGCCTCGCTCTTACCGATACCGCTCTCACCTGTGATCAGAATTCCCTCGCCATAAACATCCACCAGTACACCATGAATGGAAATACACGGTGCAAGCTGTACACCAAGCCAGCGGATGATCTCTGCCATGAAGCTGGAAGTTGTTCTTTCTGTCACGAATGTCGGAACATTATATTTAACAGCCAGATCGATCATGTCCTGAGACGGACGGGTCATGGTACTGAAAATAACACATGGAATCTTGCTGGAGATAAAACGCTCATATTTAAAACGTCTCTCTTCTTCATTGAACTGCATCAGATACGTATACTCTACATATCCAATGATCTGTACACGCTCATTCGCAAAATGCTCCAGATATCCGGTAAGCTGAAGCGCAGGTCTGTTGATCTCCGCAGTCTTGATCACGATGCCTGACAGGTCGATTTCCGGAGTCAGATTGTTAAGCTCCAGTTCCTGTACCATCTTTGTCAACTGTACACCCTTCATACTTTTTTCTCCTTTTCGCTGAAAGTTTGCATTCTCACCGCCGTTTTATCAGTACATGGCGGTTACTTGATATCCGCTGTACCAGAGCGTGAGACATCTTATCCTTAATTATACACAATCACGGTTGAAACTGCAATGCAGCATCAGGATTTATGAAAAAATTCATAGACCTGACGGGCGCTTCCCGCGTTCATGCTCTCTGTCTGTGCAAGTTCTTCTTCCGAAGCATCACGGATGTTTTCCACAGATTTGAATTTACGGAGAAGTGCTTTCCTCCTGGTGTCACCGATTCCGGGAATATCATCCAGAATGGAATGGACCTGTTCCTTACTTCTGAGAGAACGATGGTACTCAATGGCAAAGCGGTGTGCTTCATCCTGTATCCTGGTGATCAGACGGAAACCTTCACTGGATGTATCAATGGGAATTTCCACATTATTAAAATACAGACCTCTGGTCCTGTGATGATCATCCTTCACCATACCGCAGACCGGAATACGGATTCCCAGATCATTCAGCACTTTCAATGCAATATTCACCTGACCTCTTCCACCATCCATCAATATCAGATCCGGCAGTCTTGCAAAACTGTCAAATTCTCCGTTACTCTCATGGGTAAATCTTCGGGTTAATACCTCTTCCATACTGGCATAATCGTTCGGTCCCTGCACCCATTTGATCTTGAACTTGCGGTAATCACTGCGCTTCGGACGGCCTTTTTCGTAAACGACCATGGAACCTACTGACTCAAAACCACTGATGTTGGAAATATCGTAAGCTTCCATCCGCACCACATTTTTCAGGCCCAGCCATTCCTCCACTTCGTGAACAGCACCGATCGTACGGCCTTCTTCTCTTTTAATCCTCTCTCTGTCCTTTGAGAGAACCATACGGGCATTTTCCAGCGCAAGCTCCACCAGTTTTTCCTTGGTACCTTTCTTTGGAACACGGATATGCACTTTCTGCTTCCGCCTTGTTGTCAGCCACTCTTCGATAATTTCCGCATCCTCGATCTCACTCTGAAGCATGATCTCAGAGGGGATAAACGGAGTACCTGCGTAAAACTGTTTCAGGAAACTGGAAAGAACCTGAGATTTTGTATCACCTTTTGCCACCCGGAGATAAAAATGATCCCTGCCGATCAGCTTGCCATCCCGGATAAAAAACACCTGCACAACGGCATCCTGGTCACGGAGGTCTTCGCTCTCATCCATGGCCACTGCAATGATGTCACGGTCCTCCTGTCCGTAGCCCGTGATCTTCTGGCGTTCCCCGATCTTTTCGATACTGCGGATCAGGTCACGGTATTCCATGGCATCCTCATAGCGCATTTCCTCTGAAGCTTTCTGCATTTTTTCCATCAGTTCACTGATCGTATCCTGAAAATCTCCGTTCAGAAATTTGATCACTTTATTGATGTTTTTCCTGTATTCTTCCTGACTGATATAGCCCTGACAGGGTGCCTTGCACTGCTTCATATGATAGTACAGGCAGGGGCGGTCCTTTCCCGTATCTCTTGGAAGATTACGATTGCAGGAACGTACCTGATACAGTTTCCGCACCAGCTCGATCACATCTTTTACCGCCCCGCCGCTGGTATAAGGTCCAAAATATCTGGCCTTATCTTTTTTCATTCTTCTGGCAAAAAGTACTCTCGGGTATGGTTCATTGACAGTCACCTTGATAAATGGATAACTCTTATCATCCTTGAGCATAGTATTATATTTGGGACGGTGCTCTTTGATCAGATTACACTCCAGCACAAGAGCTTCCAGCTCAGAGTCCGTAATAATGTACTCAAACCTGGTTATGTGCGTAACCATTCTTTCAATCTTCGCCCCTTTGTTACGGCTGCTCTGGAAATACTGGCGCACACGGTTTTTCAGGCTGATAGCTTTTCCCACATAGATGATCTCATCTTTCTCACCATGCATGATGTAAACTCCCGGTTTTGCCGGAAGTTTTTTTAATTCTTCCTCGATTATGAACATAATTATTCTCCTGTTTTACCATTACGGTAATAAGAAAACCGGGATTTCTCCCGGTTTTCCGATGATCTGTTTTATGCCTGTGATCCCGGCTTTTCTTCTGTTTCTGTATGATCGGTATCTGTCGCCTGAACAGTTTCTTCTGTTTTCTCCGGTGTCTGTGGAACCTCTGTCAGGTTCTGCCCTGACATCTCAGGTCTGAGCTTGGCTGCTTCTGTTTCCACTGTTGTGACATCTTCCGCATTTTTCACAGTGTCCTGTTTATTGGACACTTCTTTTTCATCTTCGGAAAGGACCAGATCATCCAGATTCTCCGGGATGTCCATTCCCTGCTGCACCGCACGGAGTATCTTCATAAATTCCTTGCCGGTGATGGTTTCCTTACGAATGAGATATTCCGCGATCTTATCCATCTCTTTTCTGTGGCTTCCAAGAATCCTCTTGGCCTCCTCATAAGAATGATGGAGAAGTTTCATAACTTCATGGTCGATCTCTGTTGCGGTATCATCGCCACAGTTTAAGACTGCTCTTCCGCTTAAGTACTGATCTTCCTGTGTTGCCAGTCCCATCAGTCCGAATTTCTCAGACATACCGTACTGTGTGATCATGGCTCTGGCCACCTTGGTAGCCTGCTCAATATCATTGGCAGCACCCGTGGTAACTGTATCAAATACGATCTCCTCTGCGGCACGTCCGCCAAGATAGCCTACCAGCATAGCTTCCAGCTCTTTCTTGGTATTGAGATATTTTTCTTCCTCAGGTACCTGCATAACGTAACCAAGTGCTCCCATGGTGCGGGGTACAATGGTGATCTTCTGTACAGGCTCCGCATCTTTCTGAAGAGCATTTACCAGCGCATGGCCGACCTCGTGATAAGATACGATCCTGCGTTCCTGCTTGCTTAAGATACGGTCTTTCTTCTCTTTACCAACAAGAACTACCTCTACGGACTCCTCCAGATCTTTCTGGCAGACTGCCTTACGTCCCTTCTTGACCGCAAGGATCGCAGCTTCATTGATCATATTGGCAAGATCCGAACCTACCGCACCGGAAGTTGCAAGGGCAATTGCCTCAAAGTCAACTGTCTCATCCAGAAGCACATTCTTGGCATGTACCTTCAGGATATCCACACGCCCCTTAAGATCCGGCCTGTCAACGATCACACGTCTGTCAAAACGTCCCGGGCGGAGAAGCGCCGGATCAAGAACTTCCGGTCTGTTGGTAGCAGCAAGGATCAGAAGACCCTTGGAAGTGTCAAAACCGTCCATCTCCGCAAGGAGCTGGTTCAGTGTCTGCTCACGCTCGTCATTTCCGCCGCCATAGCGGGAATCACGGCTCTTACCGATGGCATCGATCTCATCAATAAATACGATACACGGTGCATTCTTCTTGGCTTCCTCAAAAAGGTCACGGACACGGGATGCCCCCACACCTACAAACATCTCCACAAACTCCGATCCGGAAAGGGAGAAGAACGGCACCTGTGCCTCACCGGCAACTGCCTTTGCAAGCAGTGTCTTACCGGTTCCTGGAGGGCCTACAAGAAGGGCACCTTTCGGCAGTTTGGCTCCGATGGCTGTGTATTTTCCGGGGTTATGAAGGAAATCCACAACTTCCTGCAGAGATTCCTTGGCTTCATCCTGACCGGCCACATCCTTAAAGGTAACTCCCGTCTCTTTCTGCACATAAGCCTTGGCTTTACTCTTGCCAACGCCCATACCCATGATCCCGCCGCCTTTATTCATGCGCCGCATGGAGAACATCAGAAGACCAAAAAGAAGCAGTGTCGGAAGAACCACGCTTAAGATCATCGCAATGAACTCGCCAAACGCATCCGGCGGATCTGTCTCAAACTTGATTCCCCTGCCTTCCAGCCGCTTAGTCAGCGCTGTGCTGTCCTCAGTCTTCGTCGTGTAATAGCTCATATCCTCGTACTTGGAATTCTGCTTCTTGGGTACGATCGTCAATGTATTGGACTGGATCGTTACTTCCTTAACCTGGTCCTTATCCACCATATCGATAAATTTATCATAGGAGATCTCACTGCTGTTATCCTTCAGCATGTTGGTAAACAACGCAAAACACACCAGTGTGACCAGGAGGCATATCAGAAAAGCCAGAATCGACTGATGATTCTTACCTGACCCCTGCCTGGGATCTTTGTTATCAGGTCGCTTCCCGTCCTGATCATTATTCAGTTGATTATTCATTTTTTTCCTCCTCTTGTCATTTCTTTATTATAAAGAGAAAAACCGTATAAATCAACCGTGAGATTGTAAAAATACCTGTAAAAAACACCTCATGGGATATTGCCAGTGAACATTAAATTGTAGTATACTGTTCCCAGTGATTTGGAAAATTAAAGAGGAGAGGAAATCAGACAAATGAAAATAGGTTTTGATAATGACAAATATCTGAAAATGCAGTCAGAACATATCCGTGAAAGGATCGGTCAGTTCGGCAACAAACTTTATCTTGAATTCGGCGGCAAACTGTTTGACGACTACCATGCATCCCGTGTTCTTCCGGGTTTTGAACCGGACAGCAAACTCCGCATGCTGATGCAGCTTTCTGATCAGGCGGAGATCGTTATTGTTATCAGTGCCAATGACATTGACAAGAATAAAGTGCGCGGCGACCTTGGCATTACCTATGACGAAGACGTGCTCCGTCTTATGGATGAGTTTACAAGCCGTGGCCTGTATGTAGGAAGTGTATGCATCACGCAGTACTCCGGCCAGGAAAGTGCCGATCTCTTCAAGAAACGTCTGGAGAAGCTGGGAATCCGTGTTTACAAGCTTTACCTGATCCCGGGATATCCAAGCAATACCTCCTTTATTGTAAGTGATGAAGGCTACGGAAAGAATGATTATATCGAAACTACCAGACCTCTCGTTGTCATCACAGCACCAGGACCTGGAAGCGGAAAGATGGCAACCTGCCTTTCTCAGCTCTATCATGAATATAAACGTGGCGTAAAAGCCGGCTATGCAAAATTCGAGACCTTCCCGATCTGGAACCTCCCGCTGAAACATCCGGTAAACCTTGCTTATGAAGCTGCCACTGCAGATCTGAATGATGTCAACATGATCGATCCGTTCCATCTGGAAGCTTACGGCAAGACTACTGTTAACTATAACCGTGATGTAGAGGTTTTCCCTGTTGTACAGGCTATGTTTGAGAAGATCATGGGCAGCTGCCCGTACAAATCTCCGACAGATATGGGTGTTAACATGGCAGGCAACTGTATCATTGATGATGAAGTATGCCAGGAAGCTTCCCGTCAGGAGATCATCCGCCGCTATTACAAGAGCATGGACGCTCTGGTTTCCGGTTCCGGTACAGAGAATGAAGTACGCAAGATCGAACTGCTCCTTCAGCAGGCTCACGCAGAGATCACAGACCGAAAGGTTGTACCTGCTGCCCTCGAAAAAGAGAAAGAAACCAATGGCCCTGCTGCAGCAATGGAACTTCCGGACGGCAGAATCGTATGTGGAAAAACTTCCGATCTTCTCGGTGCATCTGCAGCTCTCCTTCTGAATGCCCTGAAAGAACTGGCTGGAGTTGACCATGAGCAGCATGTGATCTCTCCTGATGCCATCCATCCGATCCAGCAGCTGAAGACCAAATATCTCGGAAGCAAAAACCCACGTCTTCACATTGATGAGATCCTGATCGCCCTGTCCATGAGTGCCGCAACCAGTGATGCCGCACGCCTTGCCCTGGAGCAGATCCCGAATCTCCGTGGCTGCCAGGCCCATACTTCCGTAATGCTCTCTGATGTGGATGTGATCAGCTTCCGTAAACTTGGCATTGAGCTTACCTGCGAAGCCAAGGCTGAACAGAAGAAAAAATATCAGAAAGACTGATCTTTGGATATCATCGATCTGACCAGATATACGTCAAAAGCTCCGACCGGGACGATACACATTATCCCGGTCAGAGCTTTTTTTATCTTCTTTCTTATCTTGTTTCTGCAGTTACTGTATTCGGATACTGCTTCCCATATTTTCTCCGTTACACTGTTTTGTGACAATGATCTTATTATCAATGCGTTCTTTCAGTTCGGAAACATGGGAAATAATTCCCACCAGACGTTTTCCGTCTGCAAGTCCTGCCAGCGCTTTCAGCGCCTGTTCCAGTGATTCTTCATCCAGAGAACCGAATCCCTCATCCACAAACATGGAGTCCAGCCGGATTCCCCCTGCTGATGCCTGGATCTCATCAGAAAGCCCCAGTGCAAGGGACAGAGAAGCCTGGAAAGATTCTCCACCGGACAATGTCTTTACACTTCGTTCTGTTCCGTTATAATGGTCGATAACATTCAGGTCAAGACCTGCTTTTTCTTTCTGGTTTTTACTCTGTTCCTGGCGTTTCAGCTCATACTGCCCGCTGCTCATCGTCATAAGACGGAGGTTGGCTCTGCGCAGGATCCGGTCAAAATATGCCATCTGGATATAAGTCTCCAGCTCGATCTTTGCCTTTCCGTTCAGTTTTCCGTTGGCTGTATCAGAAAGATTCCTGATCCATGCATATTCCTTTTCCGCTGTTGTCATTTCCTCCCGGCGCTTCTGCACTTTCTGAAAAACATCCTGGTTTCCTTTCTGAATGGAAAAGAGCTCTTTTCTTTCTTCTGCGAGATCTTTTTTCCGCTCAGAAGCCTGTGCGCGCTGTTCTCTGATCTCCGCTTCCGGAATTTCTCCGATCTCTTTTTGCTGCACTTCAAAAGTCTCTATGGAGGAAGCTATCCTTTCTTTTTCTGCCTGAAATCCCTGCAGTGTTTCTCGCGCCTTTCTGCTGTTTTCCTTCAGGCTTCTGTACTCCTGCTGTCTTTCCCTGATCTCTTTTTCCAGATTTTCTTTACCGGCTTCCCAGGTGTCCTGGGTTATACTGTCCGTTTTACCGGACTGTTCTTCCACAACAAGACGTATCTCGTCTGCCATATTTTGCTGCTGTTTCTGATTCTCGGATGCTTTCATCCTCAGGCCGGCCTGCTCTCTGTCAAAGAAATTCTTTTTTTCAAGCAGCTCCTCTTTTTCCTTTTCAAGACGCTCCAGGGACTTTTCCACTGTTTTCTTTCTTTTTGTATTTTCCTGGGCTTTCCGGATTTCTTTTTCACTTTCCGCCAGAAGATCCTCGCACTGTTCCTGTGCCCTTTTTACCATAGAAGTCAGCTGTTTCCACACAGTCATAAAATCCTCTGTCTGTCCGTTCCCGCTTTTATTTTTCTTATGAAATTCCTGAAACTCTTCCAGAAACTCTTCTGCACTGGCTACGATCTGCCTCCAGGATGCATTGCTCTGTTCCTTTAAACTTCCTGCTTTCAGGCTTTGATCTACAGAATCCTTTTCCATTTTGTCCAGCTTACTTTTCTCGTTATCCAGTGTTTTCTGATCAACTGTCTGTTCTCTGGAAAGCATTCTGGGATTTGGATGACTCAGGGACCCACACACAGGACAGGGCACTTCATCCTTAAGCTCCCGGGCCAGAAGGCCTGCCTGCGCATCCAGAAAAATATGGAATATCTGCTGATAATATTCTCTCTGCTGCTGTGCATCTCTGCAAGCAGACTGATACTTTTTCTGCTGCTCTTTGGTTTTATCATAAAGGCCTTGAAATCTCCGGATCTCAGCGATAAGTCCGTTCAGTTCTTTCTTTCTCCGCGTCTGTTTTTCTTTTTCTGTGAGCGCTTTCTGCAAATCCAGCTCAGAATTTCCCAGCTGTTCCCGTTCCGTTTTCAGCTGTTCCATTTCTTTCTGCTGCTGTTCTTCCTGCCGGATGATCTTTTTCTGCTGTACCTTACAGTTTTCCAGCTGCCGTTCAATCTCTATTCGTTCTTTCTGCAGCTGCTCCAGCTCCTGGTATTTCTTCAGCTTTTCCTGTTTTTCCCGGATCAGAAGTCCCAGTTTCTCACATCTCTGATCTGCATCTTTATATTTTTCCGCCTCTTCCGATGCTTTCTTAAGTTCCGGAAGAAGTTTCTCAAGCTGTTCTCGGGCAAGCTTTCTTTTTTGTTCCAGGCCTCGTTTCTGTGCGGAAAGATTCAGCATTTTTTCCATTGTCAGGATTTCCCGGTCCACTTCCTCTTCCTGTTTCCGAAGTTCATTTTCCCGGCGTTCTCCTCTGTCAATAAACAGCTTCAGGAGCTCAAGACTCCGTTCCAGCTTTCCTTCAAATTTCGATTTCCTGAGCCTTAAAAATTCCTCCGCTTCTGTTCCTGCATCCGTCTGAAACCTCACTCCATCCAGATACTGTGCGATACTCCGGCGCATTTCATCGTAATCTTTATATCGGGAAATAGCCGCATCCCGGAGTCTCATCTGGATCTGCTGGTAAAGCCCTGTGTGAAAAATCTGCCGGAAGATCTCGCCACGCTGTACCGTTCCTGCCAGCAATAATTTCTGAAAATCCCCCTGAGCGATCATCGCTATCTGTGTGAACTGGTCGTAACTCAGTCCCAGAAGCTGCTCCACCGCCGCAGTCACATCTTTTGCTTTTGTCACTGGCTGACGTTCATCCGGATAAATAAGCTGTGCTTCTGCTTTTCGTAAAGTCAGTCCTGTGCCTCTTTTTTTCGGAGCCATATATTCCGGACTCCGACGCACCTGATAAGTTTTTCCCTGGTAGGAAAAAACAAGTTCCACAAATGTTTCTGCGGAATCTTTTGCATACTTGCTGCGGAACATGGCAGATTCCCGTACTTCTCCACTGGCTCTTCCGTACAGTGCAAAGGTGATCGCATCAAAGATCGTGGTTTTTCCTGCCCCGGTGTCCCCGGTGATCAGATAAAGTCCGCCTTCTCCAAGTTTTGAAAAATCAATTTCTGTTTTATCTGCATAGGGCCCGAAGGCGCTGATAGTCAGTTTTTCCGGTCTCATTTTACACCTCCTGAAGCTTCCGTATCAGTTCTTCGGAAAACTTCCGCTGCTCTTCATTCATCGGCTGATTGTTCTGCAGCTCAAAAAATTCCTCGAAATATTCCATCTCTGATTTCTGTGTGGTTCTCTCTGTGCCGGCAATTTCCTGGTTCTCACGTGTACGGCGGTTATCATAATCCAGACGCATAAGGTTTGGATAAATGGTACGAAGTTTCTGCATTCCGTCCACGATATCTTTCTCATCTGTCAATGTGATCTGCACATAATCATCCGTATTTGTGTCCTTATAATTGGACTGTGAAGTCAGCTCCATATAAGTACCTTTCAGTTTTCGCATATCACGCAGCGGCGTCAGAGGGATCTCACGTACATCAGGGCTTCCTTTTTCTCCAAGTTCCACAACCGTCACGGATTTCTGCTGGCCTGCCTCGGAAAACGAATATTTCAGCGGTGTCCCGCAGTATCGGATCTTCGGACTTCCCACATTCTGCGGACTGTGGATATGTCCCAGTGCTACATAGTCAAAATCCCGAAATACTTCTGCCTCGATCTGGTCGATTCCTCCCACAGAAATTTCCTCAGAATCACATTGCATTGCACCAACCACAAACTGATGGGCAAGCAGTACATTTCTCTGACTTCTGTCAATTTCCATATGCTTAACCGCTGCCAGCACCGCCTCCTGATAGGTGCGGATATCTTCCACGTCTTCTTCCCCTTCCAGTGCATGTCGGACCGTTGCAGGACGGATAAATGGCAGAAGATGAATCCACACTTCTCCATAACTGTCCTTTAAACAGTACTTTGCTGTTTTTCCATCGTATACCGGTGACATACATATTCCACTGTCACTCATAATATGAGATCCAAAAGCGATTCTCTCTGCACTGTCATGATTTCCACTGATAGCAAAAACGGGAATCTTTCGCTGCGCAAGTCTGGTAAGAAAACTATCAAAAAGCTGCACTGCCTCCGCAGATGGAACGGGTCTGTCATAAAGGTCCCCTGCAAGAAGGATCCCATCCGGTGATTCCTGATCAATGATCTTCAGGATTTCATTTAAGATATATTTCTGATCTTCCACCATGGAAAACTCATTTACCCGCTTTCCAAGATGAAGATCCGATAAATGGATCAGTTTCATAGACCACCTCCAGCTGTCACCCAGCCTCCAAACAACTCCGGTTCAAGATCAATATCGCAGGCAGCAAGAACATCTTTCAGCTGTATCGGACTGCTGACACCGGTTACCGGCACTGTCTGGAACGGCTGATGGAAAAAATATGCCAGGGACAAAGACTGCAGGCTGTCCCCTGTTTCTTTCTGAAGTTTTAACAATTTCTGATAGGTTCGAAGATTCGTTTCATTCCAGTAGGATTTCTTCATGCTTTCTGAAAGATCTGCAATCTGTGACTCTTTCTCCTGCATCCAGGATGCATCCACCTCTTCATCCGTATATGGAACTCCCATTTTCTGAAGTTTTGAGAAAAATCCCATTGCCGTGGATGAAAACGGAATGGAAGCCGCACCTGTCTCACAGTGCCACCTGTATTCCTCCCGGGAAAACTCCACAAGTGTAGGGTCCGGATTGGTATTTCCACCCGGATTGATTCCTGCCAGGCTCCACTGATTGGATACTGCCGTAACGCCGCTTTTTTTCCGTTCTTTCAGGCACTGTTCCAACGCTTTCAGTCTGTCTGTTCTGTAATTGGAAAATCCGAAATATCGGATTCTGCCTTCTTTCTGCATTTCTTCCAGGATATCCACGATCTCTTCCACCGGTTTTTCCGGATCATCTCTGTGAAGCCAGTAAAAATCGATCACCTCTGTTCCCAAAGTCCTTAAGCTCTCATCCAGATCTGCACGGATATCCTCCCGGTTCACTCTGCTACGGCCCGGATTTTCAAAAGAATAATGTGCGCCCTTGGTAGCTACGATCACTTTCCCCCTGGCTCCCCGCGCTTTCAGCCATCTGCCTATGATCTGCTCACTGCAGTTTCCGTGTCCTTCCAGCCACTTGCAGTATACATTGGCTGTATCAATAAAATTTCCACCTGCCCGTACAAAATCATCCAGGATTTCGAAACTTTTTTCCTGATCTGTTTTATCTCCAAATCCTGCTGTTCCGAGGCAGATGCGGCTGACATTCAGATCTGTATCATTCAGCTGTATATATTTCATTTCAGTAACCTCCCATATTCGTTATATCTGTTTCTATTATAACTTTTTCCCTGTGTCCGAACAGTATGTTTCCCGCATCTATGGACATTATAACATAAAAAATCCCCCGGCATATATATGCCGGAGGATATGATATCTGTTATCTTAACCGTATGATTTATTTGTAGAGTGGTCCGTAGTTCTTGCAAGCACGGAAGTCTGCACCCTCTTTATCCATACCGAATGCATTCCAAGCTGCCGGACGATAGATGTCTTTCTCAGGAACGTTGTGCATGGATACCGGGATTCTCAGCATAGAGCACATTGTGATCAGGTCAGCACCGATGTGTCCATAGGAGATTGCACCGTGGTTAGCACCCCAGTTGTTCATTACATCGTAAGCTGTCTTGAACGGTCCCTCTTTACCATCACATCTTGGAGCAAACCATGTACATGGCCATGTGTAGTCTGTACGTTTCCAAAGTTTGTCAGATACCTCTTCCGGAAGCTCTACTGTCCATCCCTCTGCGATCTGAAGAACCGGTCCAAGACCTTTTACAAGGTTCAGACGGATCATTGTTGCAGGCATCTGAGCACGTGTCTCATAACGGCTGGAGTATCCGCCTCCACGGAAGTATCCGTTGTCGGCCATACACCACTCTGTATGATCCATGATTGCTTTCTGGTCTTCTTCTGTAACATCCCACCACTGTTTCATAACTGGGTTGCCATCAGCATCTTTAGCCTGTCCGTTAGCATCCAGGCAAGCAGCACCGGAGTTGATCAGATGAAGGAATCCGCCAGCTTCTTTGGCAACACCCTCAAGGTCATATCCTGTTGCTTTCTTAACTGCCTCCGGGCTCCAGTATGTACGAACATCAGCGAAGATCTGTGCACGTCCTGTAAGGAGTTTCATGAACATCATTCCAAGTCCGTTAAGAACATCGTTCTCTGTAGCAAGTACGTACGGCTCACGAGCGCCCTCCCAGTCAAAGGAAGTGTTCAGCATAGCCTCTGCAAAGTCACCGTTTGGATAGAAGTCTGTCCACTGTCTCTGGCCCTGGAATCCAGCTGCAAGAGCATTGTGTCCGATTGCTTCCTCAGAGAATTTCGGATCAAGTTTGTCACAGCCGTTCATCAGCTCTTTGATGATAACTGCCATCTTAACAACAAACTCGAACTGCTCCTCTTTCTTCTCCGGTGAGAACTGAAGCTCTTCCGGGTTCTTGTCCCAGCCGATCTTGCAGGTCTCTTTTGCCCATTTAAGAGCTTTCTCATACTCTGCGTGATCATAGATTCCCTCTGTCATACGACGGATGATCTCTACCTCATCTACAGACTCAACTCTCATTCCGAGATAGGACTCGATAAAATCAGAATCAATGATAGATCCGCCGATACCCATTGTTACAGAACCGATCTGCAGGTAAGATTTACCTCTCATGGATGCAGCTGCAACTGCTGCACGGCCGAATCTTAACAGTTTCTCTTTAACGTCTTCCGGAATAGATGTGTCATCAGCTTCCTGAACGTCATGTCCATAGATACCGAATGCCGGAAGGCCTTTCTGTGCATGTGTAGCAAGTACAGATGCAAGATAAACAGCTCCTGGTCTCTCAGTAGCATTGAATCCCCATACAGCCTTGATAGTCTGTGGGTCCATATCCATAGTCTCAGCACCGTAGCACCAGCAAGGTGTAACGGTTACAGTGATATCAACACCCTCATGTCTGAACTTGTCAGCACATGCAGCTGCCTCACCAACACGTCCGATGGTGGTATCAGCGATTACAACCTTTACAGGCTCACCGTTGGAATATCTTAAGTTCTCTTCGAATAATTTGGCAGCGGACTTCGCCATATTCATGGTCTGCTCTTCCAGAGATCCTCTTACATCGAGGGCTCCTCTACGTCCGTCAATTGTCGGTCTGATACCGATTACCGGGTAGCTTCCGATTAATCTGCTCTTTGCCATAGTAAATCAATACCTCCTGTTGTAATATGATAATTTATAGTTTTACCTTCTCCATAAATGATCAGGGCAACGCCCTTTTTCATATTTCTTATTATATGATTGAATCCAGGAAATTACTTGTGATATAATAGCAAATAATAGTACAATATTCACCTTTTCTGTGAAAACAATAAAATTTCTATAAATTTAAGAAGGGAGGAAATATTTTGCAGATTATAAATCAGAATGAAGACCGCCCACGGGGAACCTATGAATTTCCATTTGAGTTTCATCATATTGACAGCAGTCATCCTAGATACGTAATGTCTTATCACTGGCATGTGGAGTATGAAATCATCCGTATCCTTTCCGGGGAATTCACCGTCACTTTAGACGAAAAAAGTTTTCTTGCAAAGGAAGGAGATGTAATTTTTATACATAGCGGAATTCTTCATTCCGGAATTCCAGTTAATTGTGTCTACCAGTGCATTGTCTTTGACATGAATGCCTTTTTGAAGCTGAATTCTTTATGTGCAGATTATATCCAGCAGATCGTGCATCAGGATATCCTGATCTATCACCACTTTACCAGTCGTTATCCTGAGATTCTGCATACTGTAAATGTGCTTTTTGCAGCCATGGTGGAGAAAAAACCAGGCTATGATGCTCTCTGGATGCATCCTGCCGGATATGAGATGACAGTCATTGGACAATTTTACCACTTTTTCGGTATTGTTTTTGGTAATCATTACTATCTGGACAGCCTACCAAAGGCTCGCCGGGATTACAAACGTATTCTCCAGCTGAAACAGGTGGTGGAATTCATTGAAAAGAATTACGCCTCACAGATTACCTTACAGCAGCTGTCAGACTCCGTTTCCATGTCACCCAAATATTTCTGCCGTTTTTTTTCTGAAATGACCCATCAGACACCTATGGATTATCTGAACCGGCAGCGTATCGAGCAGGCGTGCTACCAGCTCTCCACCACCGATGATTCCATCACGGATATTGCCTATCGCAACGGATTCAATGATCTGAGCTATTTTATCCGGACATTCAAGAAATATAAGGGGATCACTCCCGGGAAATATAAAAAAGCATAGCATAGAAAAAGAGCTCTGAAGACTCACACCTGCGCGAATCTTCAAAGCTCTTTTTTTATTATCACATTTAAAACAGTTGTATTACAGTACCTCATTCAGTACAGATAATCCATATTCGGCAAGGCTGTGGTCTTCTTCACCGGTTCCACCGCTGATACCCAGGCCTCCGATAATCGTATCTCCAACTTTGAGCGGAACACCGCCTCCAAAGATTAC
>ERZ857775.2916-NODE-2916-length-15141-cov-9.770251_pt1 | contig 15141 bp, 22 predicted proteins | sample MGYA00519698_ERZ857775 | MGnify/ENA primary metagenome ERZ857775 (study PRJEB31778, sample SAMEA3449363) | human gut metagenome | biome: human gut; feature: human-associated habitat; material: faeces | place: United Kingdom | collected 2010/2012 ...
TCCGGCTTCTTCTTTACTGTTACCCCTGCTTTATCAAACAGAGGTAAAGGCTTGTTTTTCTTCTTAGCCTTTGTTCGTTTTATGTAGTACGGCATTGTCTATTTGTCCAATTGTTCCATCAAGTACCTTGTCTCTTGAACGACGGCTTGTTTATCCCAGTCATATTCATTGTCTCCATAATGGAATGTGTCAAACCCGAATATCCACCAGTCATCACCAACTTCTGTATTGTCGGTGATAAATTCTACATCGTCCAATATAGGATTCCTTTTACCGACATACTTGGGATTATATTTTCTTTTGCTTCCAAAAGATTCTTCACCGTTTATTGCAGGTTCAGAAAATGTGATGCCCCCATGTACGTCTATATCCTCAATATCAAAATAAGACATCCCATGATATTTGTTCACAGGGGGAACAGCCACATATCCGTTATGCGTTCCATGCTCTACCATAGTGGACTTAAACCATTCGTTTGATTTTATAAATGCTACTGCTTTATTTTCCATAGTTTTCTATTATTGGTTTACACAGTTCAACAACTTGTTTACAATCCTCCACATCAAACATTCCGATATGGCAAAGCTCACGTGGTATGCCCAGTTGATTGGATAGCCACAGGTAGGCTTTGTTTCTGTTTGAAGTGTTGGGGATATGTTTCTTCCAAATTTTATTGATAAGATTGGTCTTAGCTACCTGGTCGAAGTAGAAGTGGGCTTCTTTCTTGGCTTCCCTTAGTTCCACGTTTGCCAAACGCCCTAACGCCTGGTCCGTACCCTTGTGTACTCCGACATAAGCTCTACAATCTCGGCAGAGGTAAATCATACCGTAGGAGCGTCCGTAGATTACAGAACTATCCACGTATTCAGTAGACCTACCGCAATAAGGGCAAATCTTACCAGTTAATAATTCATCCATAATTTTCCATTAAAAGCCCCGAAGCGTATTCTCCGGGGTACAACCATTATTTACTAACCCTTGCCATTTATGTGTGGCTCACATTTATGTGGTGGTAGCAGGACTTGCACCTGCATGATTGTTATGCTGCTCACTTGCATCTTTTATCGCCTACTATGAATAAGGCTCGCTGTTGTAGGTTTTGGTATCCGTCACCGAGTGATTAATAACCCTCGAATGCTTCGTTTACCTGACATGCTGGTCTCCTTTTCGCCAACCTTCCCCGATTATCATTTCCTATAATCCTCAGCTTAGAGCATCAATCTACTGCTTAATAGCGTCTCTCTTTGTTTCGCCATACCACCATGTTCGCCCGCTCAATCTTCACAGACCGAGCAGGCAGGTTAACAAAGTTACACCTCAACGATTACAATGTCCGGTGCAATCTGTCTGATGGCACCCAGTTGTTCGTCAATCACTTTATTCTTGTATTCCTCGATAGCTTCATTCGCACCGGCAGATACTAAGGAAAGAGATACGTCTCTACCGTCTACATCAGCGTAAATCTCAACTTCGATTTCTTCACAGGCAAAGCCTTTGAAAAGAGGGATGTTCAGTTTGAATGATTTCGGCAAATTGGAATCAACCACCTGCGAGTAGTTGTCAACTTTGCTGCCGTTTTCCTCCTTGCTGCGCTCAATGTCTTGGTTTACCTTTGCTTTGAAATTCTTCAAAGTAGATACAAGCATCATATTCTGTGACTTGTCAGTAAAGAAAGCACGGTGCATTTTGATGAACTTAGATAACTTGATGGGTTCCCATTTCTTTTCAACGTTGATACCGAACTCCTGCATTTCTTTTGAAGCCTGTAAAATACCGTTGATTTCTGTCTGATAGTAACTGGTTTCGTCAATCGTCAGAGCCATCCTCATCTTATCACGGTTTACAATAATGTTCGTCGCTTTCTGGTTAATCAGTTCGACACGTTTCTCCAACCATCTGATAGGTGCATCTATCGTTCCATTGATAACTACTCTTTCTGGTTCTTTTGGGTCGAGTGCTACGGGGGCTTCTCCCTCTCTCAATACTACTTCAATTGGTGCACCGTTATAATCTTTCGGTACAATCACGTTTAATTTGTTTTCGCTCATGATTCTGTTCCTGTTTTACGGTTAATACTGAATACTGTCTTCTGCATTTCTTGCGGCATAATCGGGCGGCTGTAAACCAGCTCACCCAACTTGTTATAGAATCCTGCCATCTTTTCCTCATGGTAAAGGATTTTGGCACATTCTTCATTTTTCACAAACTCAGAACCTCTCTTGATGTGGTCCAAAAGTTCCTGCTTTTCTTCATTCAAAGGTTTCAGGCGTTCTTTGAACTCTTCCATAGCCTCTTTCTTTTCAATCTCAATATCATTGATGGTGATTGATACCTCGGCTAATGTTTCTTTCTTTTGCGCCAATTCTTCGGGTGTGAATCGGTGGGTATAACCGATTTTCTCTACTGCATCGGCATTATCCTGAAGGAACCGCCAACGTTCCTGTTCAAGGATTTCTTGTCCTAAAAATTTGTCCATAAACGATATGATTTATAAATTATTCATTGTAAAATTCAGTTACAAAACTGTTAGTTTCCCTTTGAAGGCGATTCATCAACTCGCGCACCATTTTACCCTTACTAAAGACATCATGTTCGTGATACTTCATTGATGGGAATACGAGAGTAAAACATAGCGTCATTCCGTTTTTATCCCATCCACCTAAAGTAGCCCCGGATTCACTCGTTTTTATTCCGTACTCAATTCGTGCATCTTCTACTTCCTCAAGGGCTTTATCATCTACGTTGTACTTTTGCCATACGTCCCAATCGTAAATAGCAGTTGCCAGCTTATCTACAAAGAAGGGGACTGCCTCTTTTTTTAATCTGTACTTTTTCATATAAATTCTTGATTTCTTTGTATTTCCTGCTGGGCGTATATCAGCATTTGATGTTCATTTGCAGCCGGCAGATAGATACCTGCCACTGATGCACTCCAGTTACGAAAACGGTCAATACTCAAAGTCATTTCACCTGTTGTCAGCTCGGCAGAACTTCTTAAGTAAGTTACTTCCTTACCTTTCTTGTTGACCGTCTTACGCTCAAACAAATCACGGTTGCAAGTCCTCTTATAGAAATCAATTTTTGCTTCATCGAGGCTGCAACCGTACTCACTACCGAAATACCCTAAAAGAAGATGTAAATAAGAGTTTTGAGCGAGGGTGCGATTAGGTAGCTTCTTCTTTACTTCTACCACTGCTCGCTCACTAAACAGCTTGTTCACATACTCCTTAAACTTGGGTATTTGGTATTCATTCTTCAAGTCGAACAACATACACTAAAATGGTAGTTTATCATTATCCCCCTGTGGTGGTGGGAAATTCTGCGGCTGTTGCTGATAGGTCGGCTGTGGTGCCGGTTGCTGAACTGATGTAGCCTGTTGCGTCTGTCTCGGTTCAATCCGATAGGGTTGCACACGGGTAAAAATCTGCTCCACGCCGTCCTTGTTACGGTATCTCGTGCCCTGCACGTCAAAGGAGATGGTGACTATCTGCCCGACTTGGTATTTGTCAAGCTCGGTACATCTGTCACCGATGAACTCCAGCATGGGAGTATTCTCAAATCCGTTTCTTTCGCCCGTATATGGGTCGAAACGAGTACAGTCTATCACTATCCCTCTTTTAAGGATTATCTTGCTACCATCTTTGGATGGCAGCTGTTGTGTCGGATAGATATAAAGTATCTTTCCTGTAAGTTGATTTGCCATATTATAATACTTTTAATATTACACTTCCTACTACTGGAGTATCTTTCAGATATTCCTTATACAGTTCGGGATAGTCTTGTTCAAAGGCTTTCTTGTCGAAGTTCTTACGAATTGAATCTTTTTTTCGTGTGAAGGAGATTGAATCACCTTTCCAACTGTACGCCCCAGCTTTTACCATTTCCTTCATCACTCCGTCCGTCAATTCTTTCTTCTTATCAGCCCAATACCTGCATTGCTTGTCTATGTCAATAATGGATTTCTCCATTTCACGATAAACTACAGGCATTGAGTTGTCATTTTCGATTTTATTGTATGGATTGTCAAACTGGATACCTTTCACATCACAATCCATAAGGTGTATGATAACTTCTTTCGGAATCCGCTCCACATCTACCAATTCAGCTTTATCACCTCTTAAATAGATGGCGAATAACCTGCCTACTTTTACATTTGGGTTCTGTAACTCAAAAAGGTAAGCATAAACAGATAATTGCCACCGCACATATTCCTTGTCGAGTTTGTATGTGGTCTTTATATCACCTAAATGATAAGTGTTCTTATCCTCTCTGTAAACCTTATCTATACAACTTGCATAATGCTTGTTGTCAGACACAAGATATTCGCTGGTTTCGTACTGAAGGCCATGCCTGTCGATTAAACACTTATAGCCGGTCACTTCTTCCGCACCCATATCTACACCCATATCATCAAAGATTTGACACTGTGAATGTATTAAAGAGCCACGTTCAGCTGCCTTACGAACAACGTCCTCTGGAATATTGTCATATTTATTAGGGAAAAGTTGTCGAGAAATCATCCCGGTAATTCCCTCTAATTGAACACCATCCAAAGTGTATGAATGGTGTTCCGAATCAAATATTACTTCTGATTTATGCAACATTTTTCAACTTATCAACTTTATTATTTACTGCATCAACGAATGCCTTTGTTTTTCCAAGAATAGAACGATAGTTATCACACACACCTTTGAGAACATCAAGGGAGGTGGCGGCATTGACTTCTTGAAGAGCTATTGCCAACGTTTCTGTTTCTTCGGATTTTACAGGTTCTGTCTTAGGCTTTAATATTTTGCCCATTTCGTAACGAATGTTTCCCTTGTTATCTATTATTACAAGAGAATTTATTTCTCGTTTGTCGTTATATCCAATGGATTTAACCTTAAAAGAAGTCTTGATTTTATTTTGGGCATTCAAATCATCTTTAGTGATGTTTACCCAAATGAATGGGGCTGTATAAAGCTCCCTGCCTATTCCGAAGTTGAAGCAAGCGCGCTTGAACGCATCGCTGGCTTGTCCTTTCTCTTTTTCCGTATAGCTTTCCGTTCCAACATCCTGCTTCGTTATCCACATTTTCTTTTCGTTATCCCATACAGACACATTGCAATATAGGTTTCCATCTATAACCTCATGGCTTCTCGTCCAATTCATTGAGCCAAACGTTTCGTCCAATAGGCGCATATCGCACCGTGCATCCTTATATAAAAGTATTGAGCATCCGTTTGCGTTTAGATTAACAGTCGCCACCCTTGCATCTATTTCGTCTGCATTTAGCAATCTTATAGGATTCATAATCGTAAAATTTAAAGGGTTAATTATATTCTTTGTTCTTTAGGTTCTTGTGCATAAAGAAATACATCCGAAGCATTAATTGCATAAGGAGATATCCTTGCACTTCCGGTCTTTTCAGCTCTGATTTTCTTTTCCTTTATCAGTTTCTCGAGTCGGTATCTTCCACCTACAAAACCTTGCGCCTGCTCCTTGTTTAAGGATATGTTGCTTCCGACCCGATATAGGGTGCTTAATTTTGATTCTGCGCTCATTCCAACCTCCTTACTCTTTCTCTCGTTTCAACTCTTACTTCTCTTCCTCTTCTCATTTCGCTTTGTTCGTGATAAAGCGAAAAAGAGAAGACGCATAACATACTACAAGCAACCGACGCCCGGACAATAGGTGCAAAATCCATCGTGAATTTCATTCCGCTTATCCGTTCATAGAGCATTGTAGCCAGTTCCCTGCCGTTCCTTATATGCAGAACCTCAAAAGCCTTTTGCAGTTGATTGTTTATCGTACTGATAGCCCTGCATTTCAGATTGGCAATTTCTTTCTTTTCATACCCTTGTGCGTACATTCGTGCTGTAATCTCGCATTCGGGGGTGAGTTCTGTAAACACCCGTTCCATAATCGTGTAAGTTTAGCATTTATGAAATTCTTGTAACAATCACAATCCCTTTTTCCTTAAATGACTCAGACTTCCATCTCTTACTCTCACTATAGTGTTTAGCGTTCAGAAGTGACACATTGTTACGGATTGTCTCTAATGAAGATATAGGGAAGTTAATCGTAGCCCCCTTCTTCATATTTTTCATTTTTTCTTTACTTTCTACCTTTACCATAAATTTAAGATTTGAATTAATTAATTGTGGTCTGTAGAGGAATCGAACCCCTCTCAATCATTTCAATTGGTTGCGCAACACAAAGCTCTAACCGATAAGCTAACAGCCCCAATAAAAAAGTGTACTATCTTCACAGACGGTACACCCAGTACAAACACAAAATAAAACACGACAAAAACTACTATATTGTTCAGAATCCGCCCGGCTGGTTTCCCTTACTCACAGTACTGGTTTATTGCAGGAACCTTATGCCGGATTGTCGGTCTACCTTTTTGCGGATCTCTGTTATTCACGTAATTCTGTGTAGGTGATTCTGACAAAAGCAAAACAGCCAATACATATAACCCCCATGATAATAATAGAGATCGTTTTTATTGGGCTGTGGGTTGTGATTGCCCCGTAAAACATAATTATAGCGCATAAGGCTAAAAGAATGGATAAGATTAACTGGATTAGCTTCATTTTAATCCTCCTTTTCTACTTTAAAACCCTTATCTTCGAGGTAACTGATTATGGTATCTTCATTTACCTGATTTAAAACTTCTGTTTCATCCATTTCAGGAACCAAACTGAATGCACCAAAATACTCCATACAATCAGATGCATTTACGAGTGACAACAAACTACCTGCATCTACTTTTGAATAATAATGTGACATAATCGTATAATGTAAAATTTGCGCCCGCCAACCTTTTAGACAGTTGTACCCAGAATCGAGACTGGACGGGCAATATATCGTTGGATTTCTACTTAAAGAAAATTTAAAAGTCATACTTACAACTCGGATTTTTCGTTTAGAACCTTGTGAACGTATCGGTGGTTACTGCCTGTAGCCGATTAACTTCGCTGTCTGCTATGTGCCCGAAGGCTTGCCATTATGCGCACGGACGAAAAATCCGTTATATATTGCGCCCGCCATACCTTCTACGGATTGTACCCGGTATCGAGACCGGACGGGCATTGTATAATCGTGTAATTATGCGTATCTGCTTAAACCTTGAATCAGACAGAGGGCATCGTAATCCATGTCGTTATCTTCGTCTGTGTCCGGTCCTGAAAGGATGGCTTCATAGGTATCAATCTCTTCTTCGATAACTTCTATGATATCAGCCTTGCAATCTACATTGTAAACCCTGCGGGCTGTTGCTTCATCCATATCCTGAACATTATTCAGATCTTTGTATAGAGCATTTAATCCCTGTTCAATCTCGTAATGTGTCATACTCATGCAATTTTTAAAAGGTTAGCTTTCTTAAAACATCTGAACTCTTGGCGTTCTGTATCAAAGTAGGTCTGGACGGTATCATTCTTCGCTCTCTTATCTGTACCTGTTATTGCAGGCATTAACTTTTCATTCAAAGTACCGTAGGCTTCGCGGATTGAACCGTCTACCTTCTGAAAGTAGAACTTAACAATGCGTGACTTCATCTGCAATTTCAGTTTCATGTTAACCCAGGCAACCTTTAATGCTTCTGACATCGTGAAACCATTCTTGCGAACAAACTGCCATGCAAGGCTCATAACTTCATGTAAAAAACTCTTCGTGCTCATAATCGTGTGATTTAATATGTTTATACTATTTGTATAGTGCAAATCAATCATTATCTTTGCTTCGTGATTGATTGATGATGCAAAGATATGAACTTAATTCATATAATCAATACTACATATGAACTATTTTCATATGTAAATAGTTAATTTATGTTTTATGGCTATAAATCAAGAATTTAAAAATCTAATTAATAGGATTAAATATGAATATTCACTCAATCAATCCCAAATCGCTGATAGATTAGGTATTAAAAAAACATATTTATCTGATATGATAAATGGTCGTGTACCATATAATGAAACTATGAGCAAAAAAATTAGTGATATTTTCCCATTCGCTAGCAATGAACAAAGTTCATATAACAAAACCATAGAAATAGCAGAATCTGACATCAACGAAGGTTCTTTTAGTGGAACTTTAGTATATGATATAGATGCAACCTGTGGGATGGGTAATAGAGATATAGAATTTACAGAAGATAGAATCATAGGTTCGGTTGATTTGCCCGAGATAAGTAAAACTGCCAAAATAGTAAAGGCTAATGGAGATAGTATGGAACCGGTAATATATAACGGGAATAGAGTAGTTATTCGAGAAATATTCAATTGGGAAGATATCTTCTATGGGCAAATCTATTTAATACTTTTAGACGAATATAGGATGATTAAATATATCCGCAGATATGAACAAGATGAAGAAAACTACATTATTCTCCGTAGTGAAAATTCTAAATATGATGATATAAAATTACATAAAAGTAAAATAAGAAAACTCTTTATTGTAGAAAATATATTATCGATTAAAAACCAAATATAGTTCTATGAAACTCAATCAATACACATGGAATCTATATAAACAGACTGAAATTGGGACAAAGGAAATAAAATATTTTTCCGATGCGGGAGGATATGACTTGTTTAAGAAGTATTGTCCTCATTCTAATTTTATACCTAAAGATTTATATAACGATTGGTTGGAAGGCATACATTGTTATGGCGTTTCAGAATACGACCTTCCTACTTCTTTAAACGAGGCTAAAGACTTATACACATCACTCATTTCTTTGGGAATAAGGATAGAAGGTCAGCAATGGCTTCCTGCTAACGACTTCAAAAATACGCTTGGATTTATTCAACCTATATCCTATGTTCTATCTCGGTTTGCACCCGAATACTTTTTTCCATACCTATTCCTTTGTCGGATATTCGAGTTAAACAAAATAGCGGATTTCTTTAACATAGACCTCCCCAATATACCTAAAAGAACTGATTACAAAGGAAGGTGTATGTATTATTGGGAACTCTGTGAAGTGTTTTATCAATTCAGAAAAGAGAATAGACTAACGCCAGAAGAATTATACGCTTTTTTGTATGACTTTGCTCCCAGCAACATTACAAATGAGAAAATAGATATTCCCAAGCCATCACAAGCGTGGTTTATAGGTGGCCGGTTATATGCAGAGGATAAATCTTTAGTTTCAAAATTTTGGCAGTCAAGCCCTGATGCCAAGAAAGGAGACATCCTTGTGCATTATGAAACATCACCAGTTAGTTCAATCACCTGTATAGAAACATCTCTTACGAACGGAGCAATAGACCCACTATTTCGATATTATGGATGTATATATATTAGTAATAGAATAAACATTCCTCACATCACACTAAAAGAACTTCAAACTGACGAGTATTTCTCCAAGCACCCGCTTGTCCGCAAGAACTTTCAAGGGGTAAACGGTTGTTCTATGAGTAGCGAGGATTATTCGGAACTCCTGCGAATGATAAAGGCAAAAGGATTTGACACTGATGTTCTGCCCAAACTATACGTTCCGACATTACCTAAAGGAATAGTTATAGAGTATGAACATGATGTGGAGCAACTGTTATTAGAGCCGTTATTAAACTCTATGGGATGGTATGAAAAGAAAGACTTCATCCGGCAGTTACCTATTCAAGCAGGAAGAGGACATCGGGTGTTCTCGGATTATGCCTTGCACTATGACAACAAACGGGACGAAGAAAAAGCAAAAGTTCTGATTGAAGCCAAACTTCACATGAAGAACAACCAAGAGATAGAAGAAGCATTTTTGCAAGCTCGCTCATACGCTTGCCTTCTTGAATCCACTATAATAGTTCTTTGTGATAAACAATGCCTAATCGTTTATGAAAAGAAAGATAGCTTCGACCGGGACAGCTATAAGAAATACTACTGGGAAGAACTAGAAAATCCCGATATATTCAACGAATTAAAGAACAAACTAAATATCTAAGATAATGAAGAGAATTGTATTCATCATTCTTTTGATTTTTCTTTATGTATCTGCAAGTGCTAAAGATATATTCCCTTTTAACGAAGTGAATTCAAAATGGAACATATCCATAAATGGCGGATACAACCATAATGTGAAAGCTGGTGCTTATGGATTAGGATTAACAATAAAGGGTTTTCATCTAACAATTGGAGGAACTGGGGGTTCTCACAAGCATGATATAAAAGTTGATACATGGAAAGAGCAATCTACCTGTTTGATTCATGTCGGCTATCAGATTCCTATAACAAAATCGTTTAGATTTATTCCTGTCGTAGGTATGGCTGGTGCAGGTGAAATTGTAACAGATGGATCAGACTGGAATATCTCTCAAAATGGAACCATAAACAATAAAATGACGCGAGACATGACGTATAAGTTCGATTATGGTGCGCATTTGGTTTATAATCATCGCAAATTAATAATAAACCTTTCCGCATCAAGGTATACAATTTTTGCAGGTATAGGATTAGAGTTTTGATTTTAAACAACAAACTAAATATTAAAGCACAATGAAAAAGGTTTTATTTTTAATGGTGGCTGCATTGGTGTTTGTACAAACCTATGCGCAAAATACTCCGGGTATTTATTACAACAATGAAAGAGTAGGCTATTCGCGAATTATTGGCAAAAATGTAGGCAATATAGCAGGAGCATACTTTACACTCGGATTAAGTTCTGCAAAGTCAAACAAAGTCATTGAAGGAGAAACAGCAGAACTTGAGATAGAAGAACAAAAACCTGAATTTATAATTGTATTCGGGGAAGATAAACAAACCGGATATATATTTTCTGATGAAAAGCATATGGATGAAATATTGTTGATACAATTACATGAGAAAAAAAATAAAAGAAATCTTAGAACAGGTAAATATGGATTAACAGGTGTAAAAACAGGTGTTGACGAAAAAGATGTAATCCCTCTCTCTATTGAAAGGGTTGAAGACAATAAGTACAAAGTCCATCCTAAAAAGAAATTGGGAAAAGGAGAATATTGTTTTTACTACATAGGGAAACCACAAAACGAAGAACATACATTCAATGGAGTTTTTGACTTTTCTATAAAATAGAATATTATGATTGACTTTCTAACCATCATACTCCTAATATTCGGAGTATTACAAATTATTCTCTTCTTCAAAGTATGGGGAATGACGAATGATATTAGAGAAATAAGGAACAAGTACCTCAAGAATGAGGACGAAAAGAGGAGGGAGGAAGCGGTATATGATCCAACACCTAAGGTTAGTAGTGGATCTAAACCTACAATATAAAACCTGTTATTAACGTATCAATTCTACCTTAAAAACAGCAATTGTATAGTAGATTGTTTTTTGAAAGAAATAGAAACTAGTATATAATTGATTGTTAATCAGTGTAATATTTGAGCCGTAACGCGGGATTTCGTAACGCGTAGGTCGCCAGTTCAAGTCTGGCTAGCGGCTCTCAAAAGGAAGTCTATTAACTATCTTGTATTTAGTTATTTAGACTTCCTTTTTTATTTATTGGTTCTTCAATTTAATTAGCTTTCAAACATTCTGCTACGTGCCAGCATACATGCACCAACAATACCAGCCTTATCTTTCAACTTGGATGTGATAATAGCTGAATCCTTGTTGACCAGATTCAGAGAGTATTTACGTACCGCAGTCTTTATAGGTTGGGTTATATAATCACTAGTCAACGATAAAGTACCACCTATAATAACCAATTCCGGATTAAAAATATTGATCAGTCCTGCAATTTGTTTTCCTAGCTTCTGTCCGATCTCTTCTACAATTTCGATACAGAGTAGATCTTCTTTGTTTACTGCCGCAATTATCTCATCAAGGGTTATGGGATCTTCTTCGGCAGTGATTCTAGTTGATAATATAGAGCTTTCTCCGTTTCGGATACGTTCTAAAAGGATACGGTGAAGGGCAGAACCGGAAGCTTCGGTTTCTAAGCACCCTTTTTTGCCGCAGTGGCAGATAATTTCATTATCATAAGTGCTCATGTGACCGAATTCACCGGAAAATCCTGATTTACCTGTATAAATCTTGCCATCTATGATAATTCCGATTCCCAATCCCCAACTTACGTTTACAAAGATAATATCTTTTTCTCCTTTTACGCAGCCTTGCATATACTCTCCATAAGTCATAGCCCGCGTATCGTTATCGACAGTAACTTTGTAGCCCAGTTTCTCAGACAACACATCTGCCAATGGTCTTTCTTCGAAATTGAACTGACTGAAACTGTATCCGGATTCAGGATTCACGCGTCCCGATACATTTACATTTATATTTAAGATTTTCTCTTTGTTGATGGTGAGCTTTTTTATAAAATTGAGAATCAGCTTGCATAACTCATTCATTCCCTCAATTGAATTCTCAAAATTATAAGGTATGTTCATTTTCAGTTCTACCATATCGCCTTTAAAATTTATCAGGCCGATATTGACGGCGAATCTTTTAATGTCTACGCCTAAAAAGTAACCGGATTCGGGATTAAGTCCATAAAGGTTTGGATGGCGTCCGCCGCTAGTCTCCAATTTTCCATAATCATTAATATATCCGTCATCACACATTTCGCCAATAAATTTGGTGACGGTTGGTACACTCAAATCCAGCTCTTTTGAAAGATCGGGAATTGTAGAACTGCCATTATATATATAATGTGTAATAATTCTCTTTTTGACGAGAGCGCTTTTAGAGCCCTTTTCTATTTCTTTCAAAAATTGTTGGTTCATATGTTTGGTTATTTGGTAATATCTACAAAGATAATTAATTTTTTTATTAAATGTGGCGTTTTGTATGGAAAAAATTAGAATCAAGTGGGTGATGTTCTCTTTATTGCTTTATACATATAATAAGGTATAGTATTCACGATTCATTATTTACTTTGTATATCAAGTGTATAGAGTCTCTATTATCTTTTATTCTGATCGTTTTTGAACTTATATTTGTGAATTATATGTTTAAATGTAACTTTATTAATAAAATATTTTATTATCTATTGTTTATTTAATAAATATACCTATATTTGTGGCGTGATATTAATTAAAACACATTGTGACTTCAATAGGTTAACATATATACAAAGTAGAAAAACCAAAAAATTAAAGCTATGGAAACAAATAATCGTAGAGATTTTCTAAAAAAGGCGGCCTTGGTCGGAGCGTCAGCTTTAGTGGCTCCTTCTTTATTTGCTACCGGTGAAGAGGAGAGTGAAATATCTATTCTTAAAAATGAGAAGAATGGTTTGGAGAGTAATTTAATTGTTCCTAAAAATAATGGTCTGAAAATAACAGGAACTTTTCTGGATGAAATCTCCCATGACATTCCTCATCAGAATTGGGGAGAAAAAGAATGGGATATGGATTTCCAACACATGAAAAAGATTGGAATAGATACGGTGGTAATGATTCGTTCCGGTTATCGGAAATTTATAACTTATCCTTCGCCTTATTTATTAAAGAAAGGATGCTATATGCCGTCAGTTGATTTGGTAGATATGTATTTGCGTCTTGCTGCTAAATACAATATGAAGTTTTATTTTGGTTTATATGATTCAGGACGATATTGGGATACGGGTGATTTAAGTTGGGAGATTGAAGATAATAAATATGTGATAGACGAAGTCTGGAAAATGTATGGAGAGAAGTATAAAAGTTTTGGAGGCTGGTATATTAGCGGAGAAATTAGCCGGGCAACCAAAGGCGCAATCGATTCATTTTATACAATGGGAAAGCAATGTAAAGATGTTTCAGCTGGGCTTCCTACTTTTATTTCTCCTTGGATTGATGGTAAGAAGGCGATTATGGGAACAGATAAACTGACAAAAGAAGATGCAGTTTCTGTACAACAACACGAAAAAGAATGGAATGAAATTTTTGATGGTATTCATGAGGTGGTAGATGCATGTGCTTTTCAAGATGGACATATTGATTATGATGAATTGGATGCTTTCTTTTCTGTCAATAAAAAATTAGCAGATAAGTATGGGATGCAATGCTGGACAAATGCCGAATCTTTTGATCGTGATATGCCTATTCGTTTTCTACCCATTAAGTTTGATAAACTTCGGATGAAATTGGAAGCTGCCAAGCGTGCCGGATATGATAAGGCTATAACCTTTGAATTTTCTCATTTTATGAGTCCGCAATCTGCTTACTTGCAAGCAGGGAATTTGTATAACAGATATAAAGAATATTTTGAAATAAAATAAATATTATGCAATCTACAATTAATTTTGGCTATCTTATATTCCTTTCTGTTGTGGCTGCTTTGGGCGGTTTCTTGTTCGGATATGATACGGCAGTTATATCCGGTACAATTGCTCAGGTTACTCAGCTTTTTCAACTGGATGCATTGCAGCAGGGATGGTATGTAGGGTGTGCGTTGGTCGGTTCAATCATTGGAGTCCTTTTTGCCGGTATTTTGAGTGATAAATTAGGGAGAAAATTGACTATGGTTATTTCTGCTATTCTCTTCTCCGCATCGGCTTTAGGATGTGCTCTCTGTACGGATTTTACGCAATTAGTGGTGTATCGTATAATTGGGGGTGTCGGGATAGGCGTTGTTTCCATAGTGTCTCCTCTTTACATTTCGGAAGTTTCAGTAGCACAGTATAGAGGGCGTTTAGTCTCTTTATATCAACTGGCTGTGACCGTTGGCTTCTTAGGAGCTTATTTGGTTAATTATCAGTTGTTGGCTTGGTCGGAAAGTGGTGCCTTATTGGGTGCTCCTCTATTAAATAAGATATTTATAACTGAGGTATGGAGAGGTATGTTAGGCATGGAAACGTTACCTGCGATATTATTCTTTATAATCATATTCTTCATACCGGAGAGTCCTCGTTGGTTAATTGTACGAGGGCAGGAGAGGAAGGCTGTAAATATTCTGGAGAGAATCTATAATTCGATTACAGAAGCAACAAGCCAATTGAAAGAAACTCAATCAGTTTTGACTGTTGAAACAAGCTCAGAATGGTCGTTATTGATGAAACCCGGCATTTTGAAGGCAGTAATTATAGGTGTATGCATTGCTGTTCTGGGTCAATTTATGGGAGTCAATGCGGTGCTTTATTATGGTCCTTCTATTTTTGAGAATGCAGGACTCTCAGGCGGTGATTCTCTCTTTTACCAAGTTCTGGTAGGACTTGTTAATACATTGACCACCATTCTG
>ERZ857775.2921-NODE-2921-length-15124-cov-4.113013_pt1 | contig 15124 bp, 15 predicted proteins | sample MGYA00519698_ERZ857775 | MGnify/ENA primary metagenome ERZ857775 (study PRJEB31778, sample SAMEA3449363) | human gut metagenome | biome: human gut; feature: human-associated habitat; material: faeces | place: United Kingdom | collected 2010/2012 ...
TCCCCTAAAATAATTCTTAGATCATTATCCAATTTGTGATCTCCTTTCGCTTTGAGTTGATATGAGCAAATTAATGATACAGCGAAAGGTTTTTAATTACACAAAAATATCTAAAAAAGTGGGAGCCACAGTGTGACCCCCACAGATTTAAAGGTGCTGTTTCCAAGACCCCCAAATATTTAGAGCGAAGGTCTGACCCCCACAAAAATTAAAGACCCGTAATAACCAGGAGGATATTTTTTATGTGTAAACTATGTAAATATGTAATTATTAAAAATGGAGTTTTATGTGTATTGGAAACAGATAGAATGAAGGAAATCATAAGAAATGAACTTGGTGTATTTGACTACCGTGATTATATATTTGATGATGATCCATCAGTCTATATTCTTGTAAAGGATTTGAGTTATATGATACTGATCATACTATTGTTTACAGGTCTTTTTCAGATGATGCTGATGGTTATTTTAATGGCACTGTTATATTCACCAAGATGGATGATTTTGGCTTTGCATCATTAAGCAATAATGATATAGATATAATCAGAAGTCATCTACGCAGATTATCTGATGGACTGTTTGAAATGAGTTATTCTTTGAAGGATAGCTACTAATTCCTCGAGCGTTGAGTTTCTATCAAGATTATTTTTTACCTGTCTGAATTTTTCCTTATATTCATCAGGCTCCTTAGCGATATGGTTGAGTGGGTACTCACTAGTCATGTAATATTCTAAGTATTCATTTGGTGAAAGCTTGGCTAGATTGTACTGATAACGATCATTGTTGTAATAAACCATATAGGAATCTATTATTTCCTTTAGTTCTTCGTATGAGCCAGCATTCTCTGTATATCTGCCTATCTCATCTTTCATATGTCCGAAGAAGGATTCCTGGGGAGCGTTGTCCCAGCAGTTTCCTCTTCTTGACATTGACTGTCTGATTTCCAGGCTCTTGAGTAAGTCAATAAACTTAATACTTGTATAATGCACACCCTGATCACTGTGTATCAGAGCATCAGTATGAATATTATGTTTATGTTTACTGTAAAGCTGATTTATTGTCTCCAGGACAAAGTCTACTTCTAAAGACGGTGATAATACATATGCAAGAATCTGCTTTGTAAATCCATCCTTTACCACCGATAGATATGCTTTAGATCTTTTATGACCGTAGAATAGATAAGTAATGTCTGTTTCAAGCACATATCCAGGACCGTACTCCTCGAAGTGTCTGTTTAGAATATTATCTGCATAATTTGATGTTTTCATTGCCTTAGCCATCCTTCTTGCAGGATTGGCTTTTCTTATTGGGCAGAATAGACCGTATTTCTTCATCAGTCTTGAAATCTTTTTATGATTCATCACAATGCCCATGTGAAGAAGACGCATATGAATACCACGTCTGCCTTTGTCATATCCTTTGAACTTGTATGCCTCTAAAATCAGTTCAAAATCCTTACGGTCTTGTTCTTCTTTTTCGCTTATGAAACTTTTTCGTTTCTTCCATGAATAGAACCCGCTTCTTGAAACACCTGCAGTATCACATAATGCTGAGACACTCAGATTATTACTAGGTGATTCAAGAGGTCTATCTATCAGTTCATATTTCACTCTTACTGTTTGTCCTTCTGCAGTTTTAATATTTGCTTTCTGTTGATAAATCTCACTCTTTTTAAAAAATCGTTCTCCTGCTGGAGAATTTCGCATTTCTGTTTAAGTCTTTCTAGCTCTTCCTCAATAGTCAGAACCCTTGCAAGAGGTCTGCCAGAATCTGTTCTTCTTGTGTCTTTGAATCCTTCTACTCTTGTTGCTTCTTTCCTTACACGATATGTAAAACTTTTAGTTCGACGGGGTCCTAGCAAACTTGGATCAAATCCATATTTTTTAAAAATATTTCTAGGTAACATTCCTTTCTGTAAATCTGTCCAGAAGAGTTCTTTAAATTCTTCTGAATAAGTTATACTTTTAACAGAAACTTTCTTTACATATGGATTCTTCTCAAGTTCCTTTACTTGTTCATCACTAAAATGATTTGCTCCCATAATAACACCACCATTCTATAATCATTATACTATGCAAAATAAAAACCCTGTAAAACAGGGTCACGAAATAAGGTCTCTTTTTTATCGTGTCCATTTTACAGGGTCTATTTTAATCTTAGGGGTTGTTCTTTTTATATATTAAAAGACAGGATTCTACCTGTCTGTAAGTAATTCTCTTAAGTCATCAAAAGTATCCTGAATAGGCGTTACTCTATTGTTATCTACATCCTCTTCTGCCTGCTTAAGTATATCTAACAAACTTTCTAACATACACTTACCTCCTTTCACTTGATTATAATGTCGTATGATTAATTAATCAATCAACATCGATAGTATCTAAATTGTTAATATTTTGAGACGGTTGATTTGATAAAAGGGTATATCTCTTACTAAGAAAAATCACTATGAGATATTGAACTTGTATATAATAGAAGTAAAGAGGAGCCCGATTTATCATTATATGACTTCAAAAAAGAGAGGAGGATGATATTAAAAGAAAACGTTCACAAAAGTGATAGTAATCTATCATTATAAAAAATGATTATAATTTAAATTTTTGATAAAAACTAAGCAGAAAAATACCTAATCGGATATCCCTAAACTGCAAACGTTTTCAGTAAATGCATTCTACAAATTGTGTAAATTTTCACAAAAGTATGCTTGTTTTTTCACAAGAAGTCATGTATAGTGAACTTACAAAATATGAAAAAGAAATATTTTGGTCAATGGAGGATATAAAAATGGCTGATAAGAAAGTCGAAAAGAAAGTTGAAGAATGGACAGAAGAAAAGACTGATGCTTGCATTGATGAGTTAGTTAATAACGCATTAACAGCATTAGACGAATTCGAAGGTTTTGACCAGGAAACTGTTGACTACATCGTAGCAAAGATGTCAGTTGCTGGTCTTGATAAGCACGGTGTTCTTGCAGAAGCTGCAGTAAAAGAAACTGGCCGTGGTGTATTTGAAGACAAAGCTGTTAAGAACTTATTCGCTTGTGAATATGTTACTAACAACATGCGTCATACAAAGACTGTAGGTATTATTAGTGAAGATCCACTTACTGGTATCACTGAAATTGCTGAACCAGTTGGTGTTGTTTGTGGTATCGTTCCAGTAACAAACCCAACTTCTACAGTTATCTTTAAGTCTTTAATCGCTATGAAGACTAGAAACCCAATCATCTTCTCATTCCACCCAGGTGCTCATGACTGTTCAGTTATGGCTGCTAAGGTAATGTTAGATGCTGCAGTAAAAGCTGGTGCTCCTAAGAACGTAATCCAGTGGTTACCAATGAAAACTATGTATGCAACTAGTGCATTAATGAATCATCCAGGTGTTGCTACTATCTTAGCTACTGGTGGTAACGCAATGGTTAAGGCTGCTTACTCTTGTGGTAAACCTGCTTTAGGTGTAGGTGCTGGTAACGTTCCTGCATACGTAGAAAAGTCTTGTAAAATCAAAATGGCAGCAAACGATATTTATTTATCAAAATCATTCGATAACGGTATGATTTGTGCATCTGAACAGGTTGTTGTTGTAGATCACGAAATCTATGATGAATTCAAGAAAGAACTTGGTCGTTATCATGTACATTTCTGTAATGCAGAAGAAAAGAAGAAACTTGAACAGTTCATGTTCGGTGCAACAGCATACAGTGAAAACGTAAATGAAGCTAGATTAAACAGCATCGTTCCAGGTAAGAACGCTACTTGGATTGCTGAACAGGCTGGTTTCAAAGTACCTGATGATGTTCAGATCTTAGTTTGCGAAGTTAAGGAAATCGGTCCTAACGAACCAATGACTAGAGAAAAGCTTTCTCCAGTATTAGGTATGATCAAAGCAAACTCTACTGAAGATGGTATTGAAAAGGCTGCTCAGACTGTTGAATTCAACGGTTTAGGACATTCAGCTGCAATCCATACTACTAATCATGAAATTTCTAAAGCATTCGGTAAGAGAATCAAAGCTATCCGTATTATTGAAAACGCTCCATCTACATTCGGTGGTATCGGTTCAGTATACAATGCATTCTTACCTTCATTAACACTTGGTTGTGGTTCTTATGGTCATAACTCAGTATCAAACAACGTAAGTGCTATTAACTTACTAAATATTAAGAGAATAGGGAGACGTAACAACAATATGCAATGGGTTAAACTTCCTCCAAAGATTTATTTCGAAAGAAATTCAATCAGATATCTTAGAGATATGAAGGAAATGAAGAAAGCAATGATCGTTACAGACAGAGGTATGTATGACCTTGGTTATGTAGGAAAGATCGAAGATGTTATCAGAAGAAGACGTAACAAAGTAGACGTTGACTTATTCATCGACGTTGAACCAGATCCATCTTTAGATATGACTCTTAAGGGTCTTGAAATCATGAAGAGCTTCCAGCCTGATACAATCATCGCTATCGGTGGTGGATCTTCAATGGATGCTGCTAAAGTTATGTGGTTAATGTATGAACATCCAGAAGTTAACTTCGACGACATCAAGCAGAAATTCATGGATATCAGAAAGAGAGCATTCAAGTTCCCAGAACTTGGTAAGAAAGCTAAGTTAGTATGTATCCCAACTACTTCAGGTACAGGTTCAGAAGTAACTCCATTCGCAGTTATCACTGATACTAAGGAAAACAAGAAATATCCATTAACTGACTACGCTTTAACTCCAACAATCGCAATTGTTGACCCTGAATTCGCTATGTCTATGCCACCAAGAATCGCTGCTGATACTGGTATCGACGTATTAACTCATGCTATTGAAGCATATGTTTCAATCTTAGCTTCTGACTTCACTGATGGTTGGGCTAAACAGGCTGTTAAGTTAGTATTCGAAAACCTTGAAAAGTCAGTACTTGAAGGTGATCCTGATGCTAGAATTAAGATGCATAACGCTGCATCAATCGCAGGTATGGCATTCGCTAACGCATTCTTAGGAATGAACCACTCATTAGCTCATAAGATCGGTGGAGAATGGCATATTCCTCATGGACGTACTAACGGTATGTTATTACCACATGTAATCAGATACAATGGTACAGTTCCAACTAAGTTAAACATCTGGCCAAAGATCGAAGACTATAAGGCAGATAAGAAATATAGAGAATTAGCAGAATTAATCGGCTTACATCCAAAGACTGATGCAGAAGGTGTTGAAATGTTCGCACAGGCTGTTGAAAAGTTATGGGTAAAAGTTGGTGGTGCTGTAAACGTTAAGTCACAGAACATCAGCAAAGCTGATTGGGAAGAATCAGTACATAGAATCGCTATGAACGCATACGAAGACCAGTGTACTCCTGCTAACCCAAGAATGCCTATGGTTAAAGATATGGAAGCTATCCTAGAAACAATCTACGATTACGAATCTCCATTCGCTAAGAAATAATTCTTAAAACCACTAAGAGGAAATCCTTACGGCTTTCCTCTTTTTTTGTGTTAAATTATGTTAAATAGTATTGTTTATTGACACTCACAAGTGAACAAATTAAAATGACATGTCGGAGGACACTGTCATGAAACATAAACGTTATATATTCTTGCTCATTGCAGCTGTCGCTTTCATTATTCAATTAATAGATATCATTTCTTATACAATCAAGTTTTCTATTACACAGACATTTGTACTTGTTATTATTCAGATGATTGGTTTGGTGGGTTACGCTTATGGTGCAAGAAATGTAGTAAAAAATAAAAGAAGAATGTTTTATATACTTCATAGTATCGCATTCATCATCTACCTTATAAATCTTACTTATCAATTGTTCCTTAATCCAGCATTAAGACATGTTAAAGTTATAAGTAGTGTGAATATCAGCCCATTAAAGACAATATTTCTTTATTACACAGCTTATACAAGACATACATTACCTATTAAGAATATCATTCTGAATATGATTGGGAATGTCATGTTGTTTATGCCTTTTGGGTATTTTGTATATGTCTTATTTAAACCAATGCGTTCATTTCAACCTTATTTCTTCTTTTTCTTATTTATGATTGTAGGAGTAGAAGTCATTCAATATATTTGGAAGGTTGGATCAGCAGATATAGATGATATCATTCTGAATATGAGCGGCGTACTGATTCTATATATTGTATTGAAAATCCCATTCATAAAAAAATTATTTTAAAGTCAAAAAATCACAAGTATTACACATCTTTTCTGTTACAATAATTGTATAAGAAAGAGGTGAATCTTGTGCTTTTTATTTTTCTACTATTGTTGTTCTTATATTTGTTCCTAACAAGATACTACATCACTGAAGATGTGATTGTAAAAGAAGTCCTTGAAGATAAGATCATATTTGAATCAGAACTTGGTAAAGAAATTGTACTCAAAGTAACAAAACCTCATGAATATCTAGAAGGACAAAAGGGACAAGTCTCATTCCATGGAGAAAAAATCGTATCATTTCAAAAAGCAGCCTAGAAGGGCTGCTTTTTGATTAGATGACGTTAAAGTGTTTTAAGGCATTGTAGATACCATCATCTTCAATATCAGTTGTAATATACGTTACATAATCAAATAGAACAGGATTAGAATTGCCCATAGCTACTGATTCCTTAGTATAAGTCAACATTGGTAGATCATTTGTAGAATCTCCAATAGAAATACAATCATCAATAGAAGCACCAATGAGATCAATAAATGTTTGAATACCTGTTGCTTTAGAACAATCTTTTGGAACTACTTCAATGAAGTCTTCAGCACGCTGGATATATTCTAAATCATCTTTAAATGCATCCTTAAATGATTCAATATCATCTTCTGGTGTATACCATGCAGTGAACTTATCAAAATTAGGTTCATCATCTTTATGATATACAGGAACATTTACTTTAATATCTTTATAATGTTCTTTGATTTCCTGAACTGTCTTTGTCTTAATTGTTTCAGGGAAATAAATAGATTCAGGACCTTCTAATACGGCATCAATATCTAATTCAATAGCTTTATTCACAATTCCTTTCTTTAATTCTGAAGGAAGTTTAGCATGATAGATTTCTTTACCATGATAGTAGATATTAGTCCCACAACCACAGATATAACCATCTAATCCTAATTCTTTAATTACATCTTCTATAATACAAATAGTACGTCCTGTATTTACCATCAGGATATGTCCATTATCCTGAGCTAGTTTGATTGCTTTCTTTGTACTTTCAGGAACAGTAAAGTCTGTTTCTGTAGATAAAGTACCATCAATATCAAAAAATATAACTCTTCTACTCATAAATATTCTCCTTGTTTCATACAACTAAACCATAAATAATTATATCTGTCAACAATCTCTCAATTCTTGAAAATACCACATGGTAGCGCATTAATTTACTATGAAGCGACATTGAATAGAAACCTAATATGTGATAATATTAAATAAGATTCAGAAAGGATTGAGAATATGTATAAGATTGTAAAAAAAGAAGTACTTAATGACGTTGTACAGTTAATGGAAGTACATGCGCCAATGGTTGCAAGAAAATGCGAACCAGGTCAGTTTATTATTTTACGTGTAGGAGAAGATGGAGAAAGAATCCCTCTTACAATTGCTGATTATGATAGAGAAAAGGAAACAATCACAATAATTTATCAGATTGTAGGTTACTCTACTAAACAGCTTGCTAAGTTAGAAGAAGGAGATTATATCACTGACTTCGTAGGTCCTCTTGGTGTCCCTACTCATCTTGAAAAGAAGGATCACGTAATCGGTGTAGCTGGTGGTGTGGGTAGTGCGCCATTATTCCCACAGTTAAGAAAACTAGCAGAACTTGGTACTAAGGTTGATGTAATCATCGGTGGACGTGAAGAACAGTATGTATTATGGGCAGATCGTTTTAAAGAATTCTGTGATAATGTATATATCGCAACAAATGATGGCTCTGTAGGTACAAAAGGTTTTGTTACTGATGTATTAACTGATTTACTTGATAAGGGTAAAAAGTATGATGAAGTTATTGCAATTGGACCAGTTGTAATGATGAAGGCAGTTGTTGGAGTAACTAAGCCTAGAGATATTAAGACAATGGTTTCACTTAACCCAATCATGATTGATGGTACTGGTATGTGCGGATGCTGCCGTGTTACTGTTGATGGTAAAATTAAATTCGCATGTGTTGATGGACCAGACTTTGATGGTTTAAATGTTGACTTTGATGAATTAATGGCAAGACAGAGAATGTTCAAGGAAGAAGAACATCTTGTTGACAGCAATGCAGACCGTATGTGTAACTTAATGAAGGGGGTTAAATAATATGCCTAATATGTCAAATGTAAAGGTAGAAATGCCTTCTCAGGAACCTGAAATTCGTGCAACTAACTTTAAAGAAGTTGCTTTAGGATATACTAAAGAAATGGCTCAGGAAGAAGCAGCTCGCTGCCTAAACTGTAAAAAGCCTCGCTGTATGGATGGATGTCCAGTAAATGTACCTATCCCTCATTTTATTCAGGAAGTAGTGAATGGTGATTTTGAAAAAGCTTATGAAATCATCACTACAGAAAATGCTTTGCCTGCAATCTGTGGTCGTGTATGTCCACAGGAAAACCAGTGTGAAGGTAAATGTATTAGAGGTATCAAGGGTGAATCAGTTGCCATTGGTAGACTTGAAAGATTCGTTGCTGATTACCATAGAGATCATGGTAAACCAACTGAAACTAAGATTGAAAAGAACGGTAAGAAAGTGGCTATTGTAGGTTCAGGACCTTCAGGTATTTCTTGTGCCGGTGAACTTGCTAAACGTGGTTATGATGTAACAGTATTTGAAGCATTACATAAAACGGGTGGTGTATTATCTTATGGTATCCCAGAATTCCGTTTACCAAAAGATTTAGTACAGGCTGAAATTGATGGTGTTGCAGACTTAGGTGTTAAGTTTGAAACAAACGTTGTAGTTGGTCGTTCTATCACAATTGATGAATTACAGGAAAGTGGTTATGATGCTGTATTCGTAGGTGCTGGTGCTGGTTTACCTCGTTTCCAGGGTATTCCAGGTGAAAACCTGGATGGTGTTTATGCTGCAAACGAATTCTTAACTCGTGTTAACTTAATGAAGGGTTATGAATTCCCTAAACATCCTACTCCAGTAAAAGTAGCTGATACAGTATGTGTTGTAGGTGCTGGTAACGTAGCTATGGATGCTGCAAGAACTGCTAAGAGACTTGGTGCTAAGAACGTATATATCGTATATCGTCGTAGTGATGCTGAAATTCCTGCACGTGCTGAAGAAGTACATCATGCTAAGGAAGAAGGTATTATCTTCAAGTTATTAACTAATCCAGTTGCTGTTCATGGTGATAATGGTTCAGTTAAAGCTCTTGAATGTGTAGAAATGGAATTAGGAGAACCAGATGCATCTGGTAGAAGAAGACCAGTTGTAAAAGAAGGTACTAACTTCACTATTGATTGTGGAACAGTTGTTATCGCAATCGGTCAGTCTCCAAACCCATTAATTAGACAGACTACTCCTGGTCTTGATTGCCAGAAGTGGGGTGGTATCATCGTTGAAGAAGAAACTAACCATACATCTAAAGAAGGCGTATGGGCTGGTGGTGACGTTGTAACTGGTGCTGCTACTGTAATTCTTGCTATGGGTGCTGGTAAAAAAGCAGCAAAAGCTATTGATGAAAAATTAAGTGGTGAATAAATGTATTGTACACGATGTGGTAAAGAATTAGAGGCAGGTACAAAGTTCTGTCCTAATTGTGGAGAACCTGTGAGATTAGAAAATAGAACAGACTACACAAATATGGAAGACTATGCTTCTAGTAATGGCTATACTAGTCCTTATTATGAAGAAGATCGTGCCTCTGTTGGATTATGTATCATTTCATTCCTATTCCCTTTTATGGGTGTTATCTTCTTCTTCATGAAAAGAAGAACGACTCCTAATAAAGCAAAGGCATGCTTGATTACAGGAATCGTTAGCTTTGTATTGAATTTTATTGCAACTTATGCATTATTATTAAACACAGGAATCAGAATCTTTTGATTCCTGTGTTTTTCATACTTGTAAAGTAACAGTTTGATTTAGTAAAATAGAGGGATGGAGGTGTTACTCATGCCAAAAGGTATTTCAATCATGTCACAATTATTAAGCGTTGTGAATTATGGTGATGGTAAAGAAGTAAATGCGGATATCGCTAAGACAATATTACAGAATTATAATAAGATTCCAGAACTCACTATTTTTGATTTAGCTGATTTGTGTTACGTCTCTTCTTCGTCTATTACAAGATTTGTGAGAACACTGGGATATGATAGCTATAAAGAATTCAAGAGTGATATAGATCATACTTTGACAATTGATGTAGATTACTCTAAGCGTATCAATATGGCAACTGCTGAAGACTTAAAGCCCATTTATCAAAGATATACTGAAAATGTTATAGAGAATATACAATTCACTTTTGAACATATTGATTATCGTCAATTAAATAGAGTATGTGAAATGATGTATCAGGCGAAGGAAATTGCTTTATTTGGTTTAGAATATGCTAATTATGTAGGTATTCATTTCCAAAATAAGATGGCAAGTTTGAATCGTTTGATTCAATTAGGTGTCTCTGATGAAAAACAATTAGAACTTGCGAAAAGACTTGCACCACATTCTCTTGTTTTCATTATCTCTTTAGAAGGAAGTTTCTTTTATCGCAATACAGAGATTGTTGATATATTGACAGAAAAAGAATGCAAGATTGTGGCTATATCTATGATTACAGTTGGTAAACTTATTAGTGCATGTGATGAAGTCATCTTATGTAATAAGACAAATAGTAATACAGAAGGACGTATTACTTTGATGTACACCATTGAGTTAATCATCATTTACTACTATATTAACTACTCACATATATGAAAAATTTCATAATCTGAAATTATGCTGGAGAATATGACATCTTCAGCATTTTTTTGACGAAAAAAATGAGTTCACTTTGTATTAAGATATCAGAGGGAGGAAAAAGAATATGAAAAACAAAGAATTTCCTAAAGACTTCTTATGGGGTGCTTCTACAAGTGCCTTTCAAGTAGAAGGTGGTTTTAATGAAGAAAGAGGTATTGCTAATAGTGATATGCGTCATATACCAGATGGCTTAGCAGACTATAAAACAGCCTCGGATCATTATCACCATGTCAAAGAAGATGTACAGTTGATGAAAGAACTTGGTATGAAGGTATACCGCTTTTCATTCTTCTGGACAAGAATTATGCCAGATGGTGAAAATGTGAGCCAGAATGGCTTGAACTTCTACCATGAGTTGATTGATGAGCTTCTTGAAAATGGTATTCAGCCATTTCCTACACTTTATCATTTTGAAATGCCTTATGCATTGATTGAAAAGTATGGAGGATGGAAGAGTAGAAAATGTGTAGATGCATATGTAAAATATGCCAGAATCTGTTTTAAAGAGTTTGGATCAAAGGTTAAAATGTGGGCAACTATTAATGAACAGATGTGTGCTACAGCTCCTGATGATATGAATATGAATCTTGAAAAAGATCCACATTTAAGACAGAAGAATCTTTATCAGATGTCATATCATATGACTTTAGCTGAAAAGATTGCGACAAGTTATTTTAAAGAAATGGTTCCTGATGGGAAAATTGGTCATGTAGTTGCCATGCAGGTGATTTATCCAGCAACATCCGCACCAGAAGATGTGCTTGCTGCAAAGAATGCAGAAGATGAAGTACAATGGAGTTTCCTTGATTTATCTATTAAGGGACATTACTCTCATCACTTTACAAAATATTTGAAGGATAGAGATGTTTATCCAGAAATGAATGAAGAAGATCTCCATTATCTTAAAGATAATCATCCAGATTTTATTGGTGTAAACTATTATGCAAGCTGCACAGTTAGAGCTAAATATCCTGAAGATGAATGCACAAGAATGCCACCGTTCTATATCAGTGATCAGTTCTATGTTGTGAATAATGAAAAACTGAAACCAACAGAATGGATGCATTTTGGAATTGATCCAGATGGTCTATATATTGGAATTAGAAATCTCTATGACAGATATGAATTACCAATGATTATTACTGAAAATGGTATGGCTTATACAGATAAAATAGAAGAAGATGGTTCAATAAATGATATTTATCGTATTGATTATCTGACAAAACATGTTAATCAGTGTTATAAGCTGATTGAAGAAGGTTATCCGCTTTTTGGATATTGTCCTTGGTCATTTTTAGATGTTGTTAGTTCACATGAAGGATTTAATAAACGTTATGGCCTTGTCTATGTGGATCGTACAAATAGAGATGTAAAATCATGTGCACGTATTAAGAAGAACAGTTTTTATTGGTATCAGAATATTATTAAGAACAATGGGATTAAAGGAGAATGATTATGAACAAGTTTATACAATTCATGGAAGAAAAATTTATTCCAGTTGCAAATAAAATATCTAGAATTAAAGCATTGCAGGCAGTATCAGGAGGTTCTATGTCACTTCTAGGTGTTATCATGGTAGGAGCAATTTTTTCGGTTTTAACTTCTATCACATGGGCACCTTATCAGAATTTCTTAAAGGCAACACACTTATTGACTATCATTAATTTTGTACCTAATGTCACTACAGAGCTTATTGGCTTATTTATGGCATTCTCTATTGCATATAATGGGGCCAAGGTTTATGGCATTGAAAAGAATGCATTTAATACAGGAGTAATCTCTTTAGTGGCATTCATTCTATTAGCACCTATTACTGTACAAAAGCAAGGTATGGTATCAACTAATATGTTTAATGCAGCTTATTTTGGACCAAAAGCTGTTATTTCAGCAATTGTTGTTTCATTGATTGTCATTCAGATCATGAAGTTCTTTATGAATAAGAATATTACAATCAAGATGCCAGAAGGTGTTCCACCAATGGTCAGCAACTCATTCACTTCATTAATCCCAGCAGTTGTCATTGTATTAGTGTTTGGACTTGTAAAATATGGTTTCTCTGTTACTCATTTTAAGACATTCAATGATTTTATCTATACAATCATTCAGACACCATTACAGTCTCTAGTAGGAAGTTTCCCTGCATTTATCTTATTATTAGTAATTGCCCAATTATTATGGTTCTTCGGTATTCATGGATCACAGACAGTTTTACCAATTCTTATTCCAGTTTGGTTAGGTTATATGTCAGAAAACTCAGCCTCACTTGCAGCAGGACATGGGATTGTCCATGCTATTAACTTTGGTTTATGGGATTTAGCTTGTATTGGTGGTTGTGGTGCGACAATTGGTTTAGTTATTATGATGTTCTTCACAGCTAAGAGTGAAAGATATAAAGCATTTGGTAAAGTGACTTTCCCTTGTGGAATTTTCAGTGTCAATGAACCAGTTATCTTTGGCTTACCACTTATGTTGAATGTTATGACAATCATTCCATTTATTGTATGCCCAATTGTTGTGTCATCTGTAGGTTACTTACTCATGAAACTTCATATCATTGCACCTTATATTGGTATTCTTGGAACAGGATCTCTTCCACCATTTATTCATGGTATGGTCAATGGAAGCATTAGTGCAGGTATCTATGAACTTGTTGCAGTTGTTTTATCATGTGTTATCTGGTATCCATTCTTTAAGATGTTAGATAAACAGGCATTAGAAGAAGAAAATAGAATCAAGGAAGAAAAAGCAAATGATTAATATACTAGAATATTCAGATATTACATTCCCAGAAGATTTTTTATGGGGTGCTTCTACTGCAGGACAACAGATTGAAGGTAACAACAATTCATTTTATGATGATAAGGAAATTGCACCTAAGTTTGCTTATGGTGGTGTACCTTATCAAATGGCAGGACGTGCATGTAATAGCTATGAAATGTACAAAGAAGATATCGCATTACTAAAGAAGATGCATTTAAACTCATATCGCATGTCTTTGGAATGGTCACGTATTGAACCAGTAGAAGGGCAGTTTGATGAAAAAGAGATTGAACATTATAGAGATGTCTTGAAAGAATTAAAGAAGAATAACATTAAAGTATGTTTAACACTTCATCATAATTCACATCCTGTCTGGTTTCACCAGTTAGGTGCATTTAAAACTATGGATAATCTTGGCTATTTCTTAAAATATGTGGAAAAGGTTGTACCAGAATATAATGAATATGTAGAATGCTGGCTCATTATCAATGAAATGAATATCGTCTTTGAATATACAATTGAAGAAAGTATTAATTTGCTTCAGTATCATGCCAAGGCATATCATGTCATTAAGAAATATTCTAATAAGCCTGTCTCATCTCCTATGAATTATGCTGAAAAGAAACCAATGAGAGGTGATACAGATAAACCAGATCAGATCATGGCAGATTATATTGATTATATGGAAAACGAATTCTTCTTACATGCAATAAGAACAGGGGAGATTGTTGTTCCATTCCATGATGCTATTTATATGCCTGAATTAAAGGATACATGTGATTTCTGGGCAGTGAATGTTTATACAAGACAGCTGATTAATAGTAGAAAAGCAATGTTTAGATTTGATCGTTATGAAGCAAGCAGTATTCATAGTTTAGATGTTCCATATTTTAGTGATGATATTTGTCCAGAGGTTATATTCCATTGTCTCAATAGATTAAAGGATAAACCAGTTCTCATTACTGAAAATGGTATTGCTTGCAAGAATGATAAATATCGTGTCATTTATATTGCGGCTGTATTACAGGCTGTCAAGCAGGCGATGGATAGTGGAGTCAAGGTATTAGGTTATCTTCATTGGTCATTATTAGATAACTGGGAATGGGGGACTTATACACCAACATTTGGATTAGCTTCAGTTAATCATGAAACTTATGAAAGAACACTTAAACCAAGTGGATATTTCTATGGTGAAATAGTAGAAAACAATGCTCTCACACTTGATATTATTAAAAAATACTATTCAAATAACATATAGGCACCTTTAAAAAGGTGTCTTTTTTCTGCTTGATAAAAAATTCCCGAATTGCAAGCAGAAACTGGAAATAAGAAGATAAATTAGATTTTATAGAAAATGGTATTATCAGTTACATTAAGTTTAGCTAGTTCGTTAAGAAATAGTTCTTCAGAAGAAAGATA
>ERZ857775.2923-NODE-2923-length-15113-cov-4.475030_pt1 | contig 15113 bp, 22 predicted proteins | sample MGYA00519698_ERZ857775 | MGnify/ENA primary metagenome ERZ857775 (study PRJEB31778, sample SAMEA3449363) | human gut metagenome | biome: human gut; feature: human-associated habitat; material: faeces | place: United Kingdom | collected 2010/2012 ...
GGGCTGATATAATGCACCGAGCCAATGGCCTTATCGCTGACGGTCTGGCTCTGCGCACGGGAGAAGCGCGCAATGCCGAAGTCCATTACCTTGATGTTGCCATCAGGCTGGATCATGATGTTCTGCGGTTTGATGTCACGGTGGATCACGCCGCCCTCATGAGCAACGGAAAGCGCCTGCGCAATCTGGCTGCCGATTTCGGCCGCCTTGCGTTGGTTGATGGCGCCGCGTTCGTTGATGGCGGTTTTAAGGTCGGTTCCGCGAAGGAACTCCATGACGATGTAGTAGGTTTCGCCGTCAAGGCCCCAGTCGTAGATGCTTACGATGTAGGGGCTTTGCAGGTTTGCGGCAGAAGCCGCTTCCTGGCGGAAACGCTTGGTAAAGGTGGGGTCGGCAGCGTACTGCGGCAACATAACCTTCACGGCAACCGTGCGACCTAATACGTTGTCCTTCGCGCGGTATACCTCTGCCATGCCACCAAGGCCGACTCGTTCAGTTAGCGTGTAACGGTTGTTGAAAGTTCTGCCAACCATGCTTCCAGCCACGTTTGTACTCCCTTTGGATCCATGCTTAACGACCATCGAATAAGCATATCGTATTACCCTGTCTAGTTTCTCGTGTTTGCAAGGCATTCCACGAGGATTTGAGAAACGTTTTCCTTAAAAGTCAGGAGGAGCCGACTTCTGGTGTTCAAACCCGTCATATTCCGTCTTATTACATGCGCTTTCGCACGAACAGGAAAGCAGGCGGCTCATTTGGTTGTGCACAAGGTGTGCAGCTTTGCACAACTCCTTGCACATGCTCCCTGTGACACCCGAATCATAATGCAAAGCGTCACGTTCGGGCTTTCGGAAACAATGCGTTTCCTCTCCCTCCTAACCGGTTTGGCCCGTGCGCGCACCTCCTTTCTGGGGAACGGCCCGCCGCCCATCATCTTTCCCTTTCGTTTGGTTGACGTTACTTTCTGCATGGCGGCGGGCTGACCCCGCGAAACCGAAAGGCCGCATTCCGCGGCCTTTTCTTGTTTAAGTACTTACCTATATATATGTAAGCTATTCCGACGGATTGCCCAGCACGGAGACGACGCTTGCAAGCTGCTCGGCGCTCATGCGGTCGTAGTGCTGGAAGGTAACCGTCGGCGTTGCATGCCCCAGCAGCTTCGCGACGGTGCCGAGATCGACCCCCTTGGCGTGGAGCATGGTTGCGTACGAGTTGCGCAAGTTCATCCACGGCACGTAGCGGTGCGGCTTCCCGAAGTGCCATCGCTTGTACGCCGCGCTCATCAGGTCGGGGTTCAACGGCTCGCAGTCGTCCCCCTCGCAAACCCAGGTGTCCCCAAGCCGCTCGAAGCTTATCTCCCGCAGGCGCTGCGCGTACGGCATCGGTATGACGGCTTCGCGGTAGCTCCCCTCTGTCTTCAGCTTCACGATGCGCACGCCGCCCTTGGCGTTCTGCGCCCCGCGCTGCACGCGCACGACGGCGTAGCCGTCCTGGAAGCCAATGTCTCCCCATTGCGCGCCGAACGCCGACAGTATGAACGGCGCTTCCCAGCGCTCACCCCTGGCATCGGCCAGGATGGCGGCGAGCTCCGCTTCCGTATGCACCGATTCGGACACCTCGCGGCTGCTCTTCTGCGGCTTGGGCGGCAGCTGATAGCGCTTTGCGAAGGGTGACTCGTTGCACATGTCGTTGTCGACGGCGAACGAGAACATGGCGCGGAGCACGGCGAGCGCCTTCTTCGCGCTGCCGTAGGTCATGCCGTCAAGCCACTCCTGGACCTCGGCCTTCCTGATGGAATCCAGCTCGCGCTCCCCGAACGTCGGCTCTATCGCGGTGCGGTAGGCGCTCTCGTAGCCCTCGACGGTGGAAGGAGCAAGACGCTCGATGTGCTTGCTGTAATGCTGCCCCCAAAGCCTGGAAACCGTCATGACGGCAGGGCTTACGCGGAACCGATCGTGCTCTATGCGCAGCTCAGCCAGGCGCTTCGATGCGTCCTTCTTGGTTCCGTGCACCGTCTCGTATCCCTGGCGGCGCTTGCCTGTGCTGGGGTCGTTTGGCAGCGGGTAGCGCAAGCGCCAGATGCCAGGGCCAGCCGCCTGGATGCTGCCCCATGCGCTTCTCCTGGCCATGTGCTAGCGCCTTCCGAAGTCCATGGAGGCGTACACGGCGCGCCCAAGGAAGCGCAGGCTCGGGGCGTTGGGGTCGGTTTGATCGACGACTAAGCGGTGGAAGGAATCGCTGGTGCTCTCTGGGGAGAGTATGGCAAGGCCGTCCGTGAGCTTCAGGCGGCGCAGGATGGGGCTGCCGCCGCCGACCTCGGCAAGGGCCAAGTCGCCGTCGGCAACATCGCGCGACGTGTCTATGAGCACGTGGGAGCCTGAAGCGAACACCAGGTTCATGCTCTCGTCCTCCTGGACGATGAAGAAGTTGCCCTCACGGCAGTACTTTGCCGGGCATGGTATCGGCTCTCCCCCGCCCTCGACATGCAGGAAGGAATCGGCGGGAACGGGCTTGGCCTGCGCGGGATCGGTTGCCGCGCTGATGCCGCTTCGCTTTGCGAGGTAGCCGCTCTCCGACACGAGATCGTCGACTGAAACGCCGAACAGCTCCGCAATGTGCGCCAGCATTTTCTGGCGCGGCGGTATGTTCCTGGTTTCCCATCCGCTTACGGTTGTCTGCGTAACGCCGATCCTTTCCGCAAACTCCGCTTGCGTCATGTCGTTATTCTCACGCAGCGCCTTTATGTTTCGCCCAGTCGCTGATCTCTCCATCAATGCCCCCTTCTCGGTGAGCTTTCTCTTTTATATATAAGTTTAGGAAATAAACAAAATATTGATATAAGTTTATTATTTACAATTCATTGTTTATAACCTATAGTTACAACTACCAAAGGAAAGGGGTATCCAGAATGAGTAAATACGGAAGCAAATACGGCCTGTTCAGTCTCGATTCAGAGCTTGTTGAAGGCTTCTGGGAGAAAGACGACAAACACGCTCTGCTCAAAGCGTTATGCCTGGCAGAATGCGATTTAAGCGAGGAATTCAATAAGGGTTTCATGCTTTCCCGAATCGATATTATGGGCAACCCGTTCCGCATGGTTGCGTGCGTCAAGAACAGCACTTCGCTGTAATTTTTTTAATCTAGCTTATTAAGTTTTCTTTACTAGCGAAAGGGAAAGACAATGGCAACACCAGAGGAGATCGAGCAGGCGGCGGTCGGCGGCACCTTAAAGATGGAGGAACTGGGCTACGAGGTGTTCGAGCTGCCCCGCCACGACGAGCGCGGCATCGCCGTGCTCCTGGCCAGCAAGGGCAAGGAGCAGCGCCTTGTGTGCGCGGTGAACAAGAACAACCACAAGAACGATTGGACGATCCCGAAGGCATTCGAATGGTTCACAAGCAGCCTGCGCACCGACAGCAACATGCTCTCGCTCATGAGCAAGTTCGATATGCACTACGACCTTGTTATCACCTGGTTCATCGAATGCGAAGAGCCCGTGTACGTGTCGATGCGCATCTGCGACGTCTTCGATCAGGAGGAGTAGCGATGGAGACGAAAAAGTTCGAGGCACCGCACCTTTACACGGTGCGTGAAGCTGCCAAGCAGTACGGAGTCCCGAGCGAGACGCTTTACCGCGAGATACGCGCGGGCAGGCTGAAGGCGATCGTTCGCAGGGGCTGCAAGCGCGGCCTGCGGCTTTCCGATTCGGCCATGGCGAAATGGCTTGATTCCGCCTACGAGCCGTACGTGTGGGAAGGCGGCGAGCGATGAGCGCAGCAAGGCTCCTGGCGGCAGCGCTGCTGGCCATCGGGTGCATCGTCGGGGCAGCGCAGAACGCCCAGAACGACGCGATGCAGCAGTACCGCGCCGACCACGCACTGACCGCCCAGCAGGCGCGCGACATGGGCTGGGAGGTAGATGCGTGATGTACGCCGTGAACCGCATGCCGAACAAGCGCCGCCATCGCTCCACCGTTCGCAACGGGCACATTGCAACCTACACGGACGGCAGGACGGCGGCGGACGAGCAAGCGGTGAGGGACGCGTACAAGGGGGAATGCTTCGATTGCGCCGTGCGCGTTGTCGTCCACACCTTCAAGGCGCTGCCGAAGAGCCGCCCGAAGCGCATCGAGAGGGAGCGCGACACCACGAAGCCCGACATCGACAACGTGCTGAAGGCCGTGCTCGATGCGCTCAACGGGGTTGCCTACAGGGACGATTCGCAGGTTGTCGAGGTTCGGGTCGTGAAGCACGACCGAACGCGCAAGCAGGGCGATTCTATCCGCTTCGAGGTTGAGCCGATACCGGAGAACGAGCTTGTATGACGCGCAGCTACCGCAAATGGCTCCCCTACGAGGTTGCGGCGCTTGAGGAATGGGCAGGAACGGTGCCAACGGCCGAGATAGCCGAGCGCCTTGGAAGAAGCACCAAAAGCGTTGACCACAAGGCAAAGGCGATGGGCCTTTCCCTCCGATGCGAATGGCACCTGGAATGGTGCAACGGGTGCAGCTGCTGGCGCACCAGCGTTGATGCCGACACTGGCGAGTGCCAGGTGTGCAAGGTGCGGCACAAGATGCAGGCAACCGAAGCCGAGTGCACGGCGCTGTACCTGGCACTTGGGCCAGATTCAAAGGGCCAGCGCGGAGGCGTCATGCCGGGCAAGCGCTCCAAGCCGATCAAGACTCCGCGCCCGCCGAACCTCAAAGGCATGGCAAAAGCGGAGCGCCGCGAAGCCGAGCAGCGGTTCTTCGAAGAACTGGAGGAATGGCACCTTGTCAACGTGCAAAGGCGCTACGCAACGGCCCGCAAACGGCTCCAAAGGGCGCGTGAAGATTTTATGAACATAAAAATAGATGGGGAAAACCCAGGTCAGAAGGGAAAAGGAAATGGCTAACGCAATCACAGCCGACGAGGAACTGGCGCTGATGCGCGTTCTGAAGAAGCGCATAGACAACCGCGTGAAGGAGCTTGAAGGCGAGGCAAAGGACGAGCTTCTTGGCTTCTACGACTCCTGCGGCATCGACCGCCGCCAGGTAAAGGCCAACGGGCAGAACGTGGGCACCATCTCGGTGGTGTTCAGCAAGCCGAAACCAGCAATCGACCCGCTCCGAAAGGCCAAGGCGCTGGACTACCTGGCATCGTGCGGGCTCACCGAGGAAACGCCCGTGAAGGGATGGGAGGAGCGCTTCGCCCAGTGCGGGGACGACATCATCGACTGCAAGACCGGCGAGGTCGTGGACTTCCTGCTTTGGGAGCCGCAGCGCCCCAAGGCGGTGCGCACGGCGGTTAAGGAGCAGGAAGCGGTGGCGGCGCTTAGGCCGCTGGTAAACGGCATGAGCGCAACGGCGCTGTTGGAAGGAGAAGAGTAATGACAGAGGAAATCGCCAAATACGAGACGGACGGCGGGCAGGAGATCGAGCTGTCAGCGCAGGTCGTGCGCGACGTGTGCGCGCAAGGCAACGCAAAGGTGACCGACAAGGAGGCATGGGAGTTCATCCAGCTTTGCAAGGCGCACAGGCTCAACCCCTTCATCCGAGAAGCCTACCTGGTGAAGTACGGCAGCAACGCCACCATCATCACGGGCAAGGACGTGTTCACCAAGCGCGCCGCACGCAACGAGAACTGCGAGGGCTTCCGCGCCGGCATCACCGTGCTCAACTCCGCTGGCCAGATCATCGACCGCGAGGGCTCCGCGCTCTTCCCCCAGATCGGCGAGGTGCTTTTAGGCGGATGGGCTGAAGTGTACATGCGCGGGTACCAGGTGCCCATCAAGGACACCGTGAGCCTTTCGGAGTACAGCACGGGCAAAAGCGGATGGGCGAAGATGCCCGGAACCATGATCCGCAAGGTTGCCCTGGTACATGCCCTGCGCGAGGCGATGCCAGAGGAGTTCGGCGGCCTGTACGACAGCGCCGAGATGGACCAGGCGCACATGGGCACCGCGCGCCAGCAGCAGCCGCAGCAGCAGCCCGAGGCGGCCTACGAGCCGCCAAGGCCCGAGCAGCCGAGCGAAACCCCAACCGAGCAGCGTTTGGGGCAGATCGCCGAATCCGTGGAGTTCCCAAGCGGCGAGGAAGAGCGCCGCGCGGCAGAGGAGCGCCTGCGCGGGATGTTCATCGAGGGCAAGCAGGCGGGCTTCGACCTCCAGGGCTTCCACGCCTACGCACGCCAGGCCCATGGCTGCGACTACCTTCAGATGACCACTGACCAGCTGACCGCCTGCGCCGACGAGTTCAAGCGCCGCCTTGACCGCTTCCAGCAGGCAAGCGGGGAGGTCGAGCACGTATGGGAGTAGCGATCAAGCCCTGCAGCATGCCGGAGGTGCGCCGCGGCGGCGGCTACCGAAACCGCAAGCCCGAGTACGAGCAGGCGTTCAACGAGTTCATCGAGAGCGGTGCGGCGTGCGCAGAGGTGTGCATGGACGGCAAGAGCATGAACACGGTGTTCGCCGCGATGCGCCGCCGCGCCGAGAGGGCAGGCAACGTCAAGGCGTTCACGTCGCAGGGCCGTGTGTACCTGCGCCGAACCGATACAGAGGAATCCGACCAGTAAGGAGAAGAAATGAGCATCAACCGAGTTGCAATCAGCGGGAACCTGACCCGCGACCCAGAGCTGCGCCAAACGGCTGGCGGCATGGCGATCCTGGGCTTCGGCGTGGCGGTGAACGACCGCCGCAAGAACCAGCAGACGGGCGAATGGGAGGATTACCCGAACTTCATCGATTGCACCATGTTCGGTGCTCGCGCACAGAGCGTTTCCCGCTTCCTTTCCAAGGGTAGCAAGGTGGCCATCGAAGGAAAGCTTCGTTGGAGCCAGTGGGAACGCGATGGCCAGAAGCGTAGCAAGGTGGAGGTGATCGTGGACGAGATCGAGTTCATGAGCCAGCGCCAGCAGGGGCAGCTCGGCAGCGAGCCCGTGTACGCGGCGGCGGCACCCGCACAGGCAGCGCAGCCGATGCATACAGCCCCGGTGCCAGCACAGGCGCAGCTCGGCGGCATGCCCGCACCGCAGCAGGCCGCGCCGAGCATCTACGACGACGACATCCCGTTCTAGCAGGTGGCGGAAATGGAGGAGTTCGAGGAAATGCCGCCGTGCCTGGAGCCGAGGAACTTCACCTGGTTCGCGAGCTACACAAAGGCAATGGAGATGCTCCCCGAACCAGAGAGGGCGCGCTTCGTAATCGGGGTAATCGGCTACGGGGCATACGGGAACGAGCCTTTCTTCGAATACCCGCTCAACGCGATCTTCGAAACGATTCGGCCGTACATCGACAAGAACGTGCGCCTTTCCCAAGCAGGGAAGAAAGGCGGCAAGAAAAGCCGCGGGAAATCCTCTGGCTAAAAGGCTTAACAAGCCTGCTTAACAAGGGGGCTTAACAACGAATTTGAATAAGAAATAGAAATCTAAATAGAAAAAGAAAAGGAAGCATACGCCACGACCCCACCCCGCTCGTAGCAGTTCTACCAGCAGGCGGGCCGTTGCCGAAAGGAGCAAGCCATGGAGCACAGGTGCACCCAGCTTGAGGAGCTGGACAAGGACGGCGAGTACCAGGTAGAGACAACGCGCGCGGGCGGCTGGGGGCTGTACGCCACCGTCAGCCGCAGCCTCACCGAGCTGGACAAGATCGCGGAGGGAATCAGCTACTGCCCGTTCTGCGGCAAGGAGCTGGCGAAGGAGGGGCGCTTCGACCGCCCCGCCGCCTACTACGCCCAGGGGCAGCGATGCTGACGGACAACGCCAACGTGTGGCCCAGCGGAGCGCCGTTCGACTGGAACGCGAACCCCCGCAGGGCCGCCTGCCCCGTGTGCGGCAGGGAGTTCGAGCAGCGGAGCCGAAACCAGCGCTACTGCTCGGCTGAATGCAGGAGACGGCAATACAAAGCGAACGGAAAGGAACAGGAATGGGAAGGAAACAGGAAGAGGCAAGGGCGATGAGCCCGGCGCCCACCGCAACGATCAAGCTGGACCACTGGTGGAACCACCCAGAGCGCCACGGCGCGATGTTCGACCTGGCAGCGTCTGAGGACGTGAAGCTCCACGAGGGAGAGACGAAGGTCATCCCGTTGGGCATCCGCATGAAGCTGCCCGATGGTTATTTCGGGTTTGTGGTTCCGCGAAGCTCAACGTGCCTGAAGTACGGGATCATGATGGCCAACTCGGTCGGCATCATCGAGAACGACTACTGCGGAGATTCCGACGTGTGGGGCTTCGTGGCGTACGCCACACGCGGAACGAAGATCCCCAAGGGCACCCGCATCGCGCAGTTCATGCCTGTGAGGATGTTCGGCGACCTGGACTTCGATGTGGTGGAATCCATGCCCTACACCGACCGTGGCGGCTACGGCAGCACGGGCGAGAAGAGCAACGGTGGGGAGCCTAGCTTCTACGACAGGAGAGGAAGGAAACTGACCGTTGGCTGCTACTGCCGCATCAGCGGAACGGACAGCTGCGGAATCGTCAAGAAGCTTTACGAGAGCGAGGAAAGAGGACATATCGTCTTGGCTGATTTCAGCGGGTACGGAGAAATGCGCAAGCGGTGCGTTGATGTCGAGCTCGACGATCGCCCGCGCGACTGCGATGGGGTGCCTATCGAGGTCGGGGACGCGGTATGGGTTGTATATGAAGACGGCTCTTCTGTCTACGACTGCTCGGTTGTCGTTGTAAACACGGACGGAGCAAACGGGCTGGTTCGAGTTCGACAGAAACAAGAGAACGGTTGGTCGAACTTCTACTTTCCGTCGAAACTCACGCACCGCGAGCCCGACAGTTTTGAGCTGATCGCCAGGGAAATGGGAATGGACGCGTACGATTACTGCGCAGAGTATCGCCTTGATTACGGCGGTGATGGTGACCCTGCGGAGTTCTCCATGCGCGCCGACCTGGTGCGCCGCATGAAGGCGGTGGCTGCACGTGGCTAGCAACGATAACTGGTTTGGAATCGAGCCGCCAAAGGACGCAAACGGCGAGATCATACCGCTCGATACTGAGACCCTTTACGAGACAGACGGGCAGGTTTTCCATGTGTTGGCTTTCCGCTACTTGCCAAAGGGGAGGGAATGGTCTGCCAGTGGTGGCTATACGGGAAACAAAAATGGTTGGTGCGCCGACACCAATAGGCTCCTCCTTGCCCCGCCCGACTCGTGGGAGAAGCTGATCGGGGATCTGAGAAAGGCGGCTGATAGCCCATGCAGCTTGGTCGAGTGCGATTACATACATCCAGAAGGCGAAGGCTGCGAGAATTGCCCAGCCAAGCACGAGAATTGCTCGAAATACATGTTCACCGACATCGCAAACCGAATCGAGAAGCTGATGGGAGCAAGCGATGATTAGCAACGAGGAGCGGCGAGAGGTGGCGGAGAGGCTCATGGAGCGCGAGCGCCTGCAAGGGTTCCCAGACGACTGGACGAAGGTTCCCTACCGAGGGAAGCCAGCCGAGGAATGCCCCGATGGCCCGCGCTACAAGGCGATAGGCAACAGCTTCGCCGTGCCTGTCGTGAGATGGATCGGCGAGCGAATCGCCATGGCGGTCGATGACATGAAGGAATTGGTGCGCAAGCGGTGAGGTGCACGGTTGACTGCCCTGTGCGCGGTCACTGCCCCGACGAGGCGCATGCCGAGGATTGCCCCGTGTACCGCATCAACTGCTGGCGCAGCCAGGACATGAGCCGCCGCGCCGCAAGCGCGAGGGAGCGCAGCGCCCGCAGGAAGGACGCGGAGCAGCCGATACCCGAGGCGGTGTACATGCAGCAGGCCGAGCAGGCTGCGAAGTCGCTTCCGCCGTGGTACGCTGAGCGCTACCTTGCAAGCAGGCGCGAGGCATACGGTATCAAGCCGCTCTGACAATCAGGCCCCTTGGGATTTCCCAGGGGGCCTTTCGCTTCCCCTGTGACGCTGCGGGCACTATGGCGGCATGTCGAAGGAGAAGTGCACAGAGGATTTCATCGCCAACGCGGTGAAGCTGATGAACAGCGGGGCGCAGGGCAAGGACATCGCCCTGGCCCTTGGCGTGCGCGCCTCCACTTTATCGACCTGGCTCAACCACCCGAAGACGGACAACCAGAAGAAACTGTCCGAAGCGATGAAAAAAGCCGAGGTCAACCGAACCACCGCGATGATCAACGCCGTCATGAAGGCTGGCATGACCAAGGACTGGAAGGCGGCGGCCTGGTGGCTGGAGCGCAACAAGCCGATGGAGTACAGCCTTAGCAACGCCCGCATGCAACGCCTGATAGAGCAGCACGAGGCCGAGAACCCGCGCCCCGTGCTGGACACCGCGCAGCTGGTTCCCCCAGCCTACTGGGACGTTTGGCGCGACATCATGCAGGGCGGGCACTCCACATACGAGGCCCGCGGCGGGCGCGGCGGCCTCAAAACCTCCATGTTCACGCTTGCCGCCGTGATGCTGATGCTGAACGACCCGAAGATGTGCGGCGTTGGCTTCAGGCAGGTGAGCGCAACCATACGCGACTCCATCATGGCGGCCTTCATCAGCTCGATACGCCGCCTTGGCGTTGAGCACGACTTCGCCTGGACCTTCAACCCGATGGAGATCACGCGCAAGAGCACGGGCCAGGTGATCATGTTCCGCGGCTTGGACGATCCCGAGAAGACGAAGCCGCTTCAGCTCCGCGACCCGGACATGTACATCGGCTTCGCGGTGTGGGAGGAGTTCAACCAGTTCAAGGGGATGGCACCAGTCCGCAAGGCCGAGCAGACCGTCAAGCGCGGCGCCGCGCCGCTGTTCCGAACCTTCCGCATGTGGAACACCCACCCCGACTGCGAGCACTGGAGCAACGTCCATTTCGAGGAATCCATGGAGGATTCCGACACCTACGCGCTCCAGGTCAACTACGACCAGGTGCCGCCCGAATGGCTCGGCGAGGGCTTCCTTAAGGACGCTGCCAAGCTGAAGGCTGCCAGCCCAGAAGCCTACGCAAACGAGTACGAGGGCAAGACCACCAAACTCACGGGCCGCGTGTTCGGAAACGTCGAGGACAGGGAGCTGGCACCTGGCGAGGAGCGCGGCTTCAAGTGGGTGCGCAACGGCATCGACTGGGGCTTCATGCAGGACCCGTTCGTGTTCCTGCGCGTGGCGTACGACCGCAAGGCGGACGAGCTGTTCATATTCGACGAGCTGTACAACACCGAGGTGCTGGACGCTCCGAACATCGCCGAGGTGCGCCGCCGCCTGGCGGAGCGCGATTCCAACGGGAAAGTGCGCCTTACCAGGGACGGCGAGCCGATGTACAGCCGCAACAAGCCAGAGAACGAGATACGCGCCGATGCAGCTGCCCCGAAGGACATAGCCACGTGGGCAAACGAGGGCATGCGCATCCTGGGAGCCTCCAAGCGCATCCCCGTTGCCGACGGCATCCAGTGGCTGCGCAAGCGCCGCCGAATCTCGATCGACCGCAAGCGCTGCCCGCTCGCCTGGGCGGAGTTCACGCGCTACCGCGCCATGGAGGACGAGGAAGGCCGCTTCCAGGGCTACCCCGACAAGGACAACCACACAATCGATGCCGTGCGCTACGCGGCATTCGACTTGATAAACGACCCGAGCCTGTAGGAGGGCACGAAGTGAAAGACTTGAACGCCAACGCAACGAAATGGCTGGCTTCCATCGGCTACCCAGCCGCATCGCTCACCACGCCGATGGAGGGCAAGGTGCTGGAATGGTGGGGCTACTTCATGCAATCCGCGAGCTTCTACACCCGCCAGGAGAAGGACGAGCACGGCGCTACCAACACGGTGAAGGTGCGCTCATGCACGCCAGCCGACATGGTTTGCAGCGACATGGCGGCGCTCCTGTACAACGAGAAGGCGAGCATCAGCATCCCGACAGGCGATGCCATGGCGGAGGTGTGGCTCGCATCCTGGCTCGATTCCTGCAACTGGCACAACACCGCGCCGCTGGCGCTGAAGCGCATGTGCGCGACCGGCACGGCCGCATGGGCCCTGCACATCGAGGGGGCCAACCGCGTTGGGCAGTCCGAAAGGCTGCGCGTTACCCCCGTGCGCTACGATGCGCGCAGCATCATCCCGCTCCGTTGGGACGGGGTGCGATGCTCCGACTGCGCCTTCATCGGCTCCATGTGGCTGAAGGGCAGCCGCTGCACGCAGATCGAGGTTCACCGCCCCGATGACGCAACGGGAAGCTACCAGGTGTTCTGCGCCTTCTTCGACGACAAGGGCGAGCAGTTCGAGCCGGACGGCTTCCTGCAGGCAACCGAGGCCCTGGACACCAAGCAGCCGAAGCCCACCTTCCAGCTGATCCGCCTTGCCGACGACAACCCGTACTGGGACTACTCCCCCATGGGCGTCTCCCTGTTCGACAAGGCCATAGACGCCATCGAGACGGTGGATCTGGCGTTCGACAGCATCGGCAACGACCTGTTCCTGGGCCGCAAGATGGTCATACTCCCCGAGAACATGCTGCACCGCAACGAGGCGGGGCGCTTGGAGATCCCCCACATGAACGGCCAGCAGTTCTTCGTGGCAACGGAATCGAACGTGTACGACGGCAACGCCGCCATCTTCGAGTACAACCCATCGCTGAGAGCAGAGGAAAACCGCCAGATGCTTGCCACCGCTTTGCAGGTGCTCGGCAAGCGCATCGGCTTCGGCACCAAGGCGTACGCCCTGGACGCATCGGGCGGCATCACCACCGCAAAGGAGGTTGCATCCGACAACGCCGAGATGATGCGCACGGTTCGCCGCCACGAGCACGTAATCGAGCCCGCCATATCCGACATAATCGAGGCAGCCGCCAACACGTGCCGCACGCTCGGAACCGCCATCATCCCCGACATGACGGGCCAGGTGCAGGTGGTAATGGGCGACAACATCATGGAGGACGACGACACCCTGCGCGAGCGCGACCGCGCCGACGTTGCCGCTGGCCTCCTGGAGCCGTGGCGCTACATGGTGCGCTGGCAGGGCTACACCGAGGAGGACGCGAAGGCCGCGACCGACGCGGCGGCTGGCGTGCCCTACGAGGCTTAGCCGTGGCGCTATCCGAAGCAGACATCGACAAGGCCGTGGAAGCCGTCCTGCACGGCGCAGAGGAGCGCTACGCTGGCGAGTTGGCTGACATTACGGCAGAGCTTGCCAAGCGGGCGGCAGAGGGCGGCTGGGACGCCGAAGAGCTTGCGGCGCTCGCCGATGAGTTCGAGCAGCGCGCCAACGATGTCACCGCCGCATACGCCCCGAGCATCAAGAGCGAAGCCCAGGAAGCCGTGGCAGATGCCGTTTCCGAATCCGCCCTTGCCGAGCTGGCGATGCTCGCGGCCCTCACAGCCGCGCACAAGGCCGCAAGGGGCACCAGGAATGCCGCAGGGGCCGCAGTTGCAGCAGCAGCCAACGCCAATGCCCCGAAGATGGACGAAGCCGCGCAGAAGGCGGCAGAGAAGCGCGTGCGAGTTATCGCCGACTACGCCGCGAAGGGCGTTGCCGATTCCCTGGCTCGCCAGAACCTCTCCATGACGGCGACCGCCGCGAGGGCTTGGCGGGAAGCCGCGCAGAGGGCGGCGCTGGACAGCCTGGCTGGCAACCTTCCGCAGGATGCGGCGATAGAGCGCGCATACCGCGAGCTGGGCGGCTCCTTCCGCGTGCAGCACGCCAGCGGCCGCCGCGATTCCGTTGACGTTGCGCTCCGCCGCATGATGACAACCGAGCTTAGCCAGGCAAGCGGCAGGGCGACGCTCGCCAACCTGGACGCCGCCGGATGGCAGCTCGCCCACACCGATGCGCACTACGGCGCGCGCCCCAGCCACGCGGAGTGGCAGGGCAGGCCGTTCGGGGTGAACGGCCCCGTTGTCGTCGACGGCGTGGAGTACCCGGGCATGGCGGAGCTGACTGGCTACGGCACCGCCACGGGGCTGAAGGGCGTCAACTGCCGCCACACCATCGAGGTATACGTTCCTGGGGAGACCGAGCCGCCAGACACCGAGTTCAAGGAGGATTCGGCGCTGCACAACGGCATGACCTCCGATGAGTACTACGAGGCCGTGCAGAGGCAGCGGGCGCTTGAACGTGCTGTTCGCGGCACGCGCTACCAGGTGGCAATGATGGAGAAGATGGGCATGGGGCTGGAGCACCCGTCCTACGTGCAGAAGCGCCTGGAGCTGGGCAACTGGCAGGCCAAGCTCGCCAAGCACTGCAAGGCCAACAACCTCACGCGCATACCGAGCCGCGAGCAGGCTTACGGCATCGGGAAGCAGCCGAAGGGGCTGACGGGACGGAAATTGAGCGGTGCCGCAACCGTCGAGCACCTGAAGCCGAGCAGGTACGGCAAGACCGACCCGCTGAACGTGAGGGGCATACCGCCGAAGCTGATGAACAGGCAGATCGAGGAAATCGACCGAATAGCATCGCGGATCCCGATACTTGACGAATCGCTGAAGCGGCACGGGCTGGATCTGTACTCGGTTACCATGGGCGGCGTTGCGAACACAACGATGAAAAACGATAAATGGCGCATTACGTACAACAACGAGACGTTCGCCAGCAGGGCATCGGCTTCTGCCGCTGTGTCCAACGGGATAAAAGACGGCTATTACATGCCGTGCTCGAAGTCGAACAGGGCCGTGTACCCAACGGCTCACGAACTTGGGCACATCCTGCAGAAGTCGATTATCGAGAACGAAATGGGGAGAGGATACAGCGATGTCGATTACGAAATGTTCGCCGATTCCTGCAAGATGGAAATCCTGGAAATAGCCAGCGAACTGGGAAAAAGCCGCAATGATTCGATTTCGAAGTACGCAAACGACAACACCCACGACTTCTTCGCCGAGTGCTTCGCCAACGCCTGCTGTGGTAAAGTAAACGTATACGGAAAGTCGCTAATCGAATACCTGAAAAGGAGGGGTTACCTTGATGACTGAAGAGCAGCATAACCGTTATTTCTACTGGAGGAAGAACCCCGAATGGTATCGCCGCGTTGACAACACATACCAAGCGGAGCTGACAGGCAAAGCCCCAGAGAAGGCGCGCAAGAGTTACGAAGACTACATAGAAATGGTCGATGACTTCTTGGACAAAATGGACGCAACCCCATACGAGGGAATAAGAATCGACTGGTAACGAAACCCCGCTTCGGCGGGGTTTTCCTTTT
>ERZ857775.2938-NODE-2938-length-15000-cov-3.559518_pt1 | contig 15000 bp, 10 predicted proteins | sample MGYA00519698_ERZ857775 | MGnify/ENA primary metagenome ERZ857775 (study PRJEB31778, sample SAMEA3449363) | human gut metagenome | biome: human gut; feature: human-associated habitat; material: faeces | place: United Kingdom | collected 2010/2012 ...
GATGAAATAAAGGGTTACAGCTGTACCCGATTCTCCTTGGTCCAGGTGGTGAGACCCAGACGGGGATACCGATGACGCAGGGCCTCGATCTCCTCCGTGCTGCCGCCCATGAGGGAGATGCGATCGACCTTGGCCAGATCGGCGGCGGGCATCGTGTGGTTGGAGGTGGCCCCGCAGGCCTCGCAGTGGTAGTACTTACCATCCGCCATCAGAGAGATCTGGCTGCTGCCGCAGACGGCGCAGCGATTCATTTTCGTAACCAGTGCCATATTCAAACAACTCCTTTCTCTTACTGTCTATACTTTACCACAGGAAATGCAATTTGTAAAACGCATCATTTTCATCTGAAACATGAGAGTTTTTCATACATTAAACATTGTATACAATCTGAATCCGCGGGCAGAGGAAGACCGTTGGCGAAACAATACAAAAGGCGAAAAGAGCGCTCAAAAGGGAGGTTTTCAGAAGCTGCATACAGACCTGAGAGGGGGCGGGGAGGGGGCAACTGTAAGTATAGCGGGACGAGGGCAACTGTAAGTATAGCGGGACGAGGGACGGAACATAGCTGGCGAAAGAAGAGAGGGGCCGTTGGGAGTATGGAGGGGGGAGAGCCGGGGGGATCGGCGGACCTGCGCAGGAAGAAACGATGGAAGCAGCGGTGCTGGGGCAGGAAATATGTGGAAATAATAACTGGATGCGGTGCGGGAGCGGTATACAGGTAAGGACGAATATAAGGGGATGATATGCGGTGGAAATGTATATCACCGGCAGACAGACAGGAGAATATACAAAAGAGCGCATACAAAAAGCGCATCGCTGCGTGACCATTCGCAGCGACGCACTTTTTGACCCGGACGGCATGAAGAAGGAAAAGAAAGAATCTGCCGTCCTCGACCCACTCAACGGCTGGGGAACATGGTCCGCCGCAACCACATGGCGGACAGGATCATCCAGCCGGAGGACTTCCGATCCGGTGCTGTATGATCGTCCTCTTTACGGTACACGCAGAGATATGTACCGAAAGCCCTCTGAGATGGTCTTAGTGTAACACAGAAAAAGAGATATGTAAAACGCATGATTTTCATAAAAAGCATGAGACATTTTCATATATGAGGAAAAATACCGCCTGCCCTTCATGGGCAGGCGGCAGAGGTGATAAAGGTTCAGCCGTGGGGGGGTAAATCAGCAGGGGAGACAGAATGATACATCGCAGGCAGAGCGGGCCCGGTAACTGCGTTGTCAGTGGGCTCAGCGGATCGCTGCACGCACAGCCAGCGCCACAACGATTTCAAGAACGAATAATCCAGCCAACATCCAGTCCAAAAGCATAACCAGATCCTCCTTCAAAAAGTTTTAGAGCCGAGGTTTCTTGGAAACGGTTGGCCAACCTGCTTTCTTAAGGTAACTATAGAATATCATGCTCCTGCAAATAAGCAAAGCGAATGAATTTCATCATTCTTATGAAGAAAAGTTTGCATACGGGGGCGGGATGTGGTATGCTTGAAAACAAGGGGGCGAGGAAATGGACTTGACCAAATATCAGGTATTTCTGAAAACCGTGGAGTGCGGCAGCTTTACGGCGGCCGCCCACGCCATCAGCGGGCTGGAGGAGGAACTGGGGGTAACGCTGCTGAGCCGCAGCCGGGGGGGCGTGACCCTGACGGCGGACGGTTGGGCGCTGATGCCTTATATTCAGGAGATCTGCCGCCAGCAACGGAGCATCGAGGAACGGGCCAAGGATCTGCGGGGGCTGGAGACCGGCGTGGTGCGGGTGGCGGTGTTCACCAGCGTGTCGGTGCAGTGGATGCCCTACATCCTGAAAAGCTTTCGGGAGCAGTATCCCAACATTGAATTTGAGCTGCTGCCCTCCAACTACAACACGGAGATCGCCCGGTGGATCCAGGACGGCACGGCGGACTGCGGCTTTCTGGTGCTGCCCACGGAGCCGAATCTGGACTGCTGGCTATTGCAGCGGGACCAGTGGAAGGCCATTGTGCCGTGGGATCATCCGCTGGCGGGGCGGGAGCCGTTTCCACCGGAGGCACTGGCCCAGTATCCCTTCATTCTGCTGGAGGAGGGAGACGACTACGAAATTCAGGAGGTGCTGGACACGCTGGGAGTGCAGCCCAATGTGCAGTACCGGGTGCAGCAGGATCAGGTGATTTTGGCCATGGTGTCCTGCGGGCTGGGCATCAGCATCATGGAGGAGCTGATGCTGGACCGGAACGAATACCCGGTGGTGGCCTGTTCCTTCGCCAAGCCCTTTTACCGGAACATCGGCATCTGCGTCAAGGACAAGCGGGCCATCTCCCGCTCCACCTACCGTTTTGTGGAGCACGTGCGGCGGTGGGTGCTGGAGAAGTACAGCGGATGAGCCATACGGCAGCCGGCGACAGGGCGGGGATACACCATATATATAATATATACCCGGATTTTTTGACAGGGCGGGGAGGCGAGGCTTGCTGCCGGAACCGAACTGTAACTCATCAGAATAGGAGGCGAAACCATGGTTTTTATGGTAATCATTTCATCGGTACTTTTGGCTGTTTGCACCTCATTGAAGCCGATCTATCTCCAAAATGCCATTGATGCGGTGGATGCGGGGGCAGGCGGCGCACTTGCGATGTTTCTGTGCTATGTGGCCAGCATTCTGGGCATCCTGCTGTTTGAGACGGCCCGGCAGCTCAGCACGGGGAAATATCGGAACAGCAGGCTGTTCACTCTCAAGCGGAAGGTCATGGCGCATATTGTCTATATGCCGCCCCGGAAGTTCCAGAAGGAGCAGGGGCAGAACTATGTCACCACACTGAACAATGAGATCGAGATGCTGGTGGACAGCTATTATGTCACCCGCTTGGAATTGGCCTACAGCATTCTGGTGCTGATTACCTGTGTGATCGCATTGCTATATATCAACGGCTATCTGGCCATCATTATCATCGTTTCCACCGTGTGTCCCATTGTGGCCTCCGCCGTGCAGGGGAAGGCACTGGAAAAACGGACCAATTTCTATACGATGGCCCTGGAAAAGCTCAATGTCATGATCGGCAATCTGATCCACGGGTACCCCACCATCAAGGTAAACCACATAGAGCGGGAATACCTGCAAACGCTGGAACAGGATAACGAGAAAGCCGCCCACGCAGAGTTTGCCAAGGCGAAAACAAAAATTCGGGTGAATATGATCATCGGCCTGCTGTCCTATATCGGCGAGGTCGTGATGGTGGGATTCAGCATTTATGAGATCTCCAAGGGGCGGCTGTCCGTGGGCGCTTTGGTGGGTGCGCTGCAATTATCGGAAATGCTGGTGATCCCCACCAACAGCATTTCCTATCAGATATCGGAAATGCGGAGCGTCACCGGTATTCGCCAGAAGATCCAGCAGCTGCTGTCTGTCCCTGACAGCGCTGCGGCTTCGTCGGCAGCTCCCACGATCGAGTACATGGAACTTGACGATGTGTCCTTCCGGCATGAGGAAAAGGTCATTCTTTCCCATGCGAATTATCGGTTCGAGGCGGGGAAGAAATACCTGATTTTAGGCGAAAACGGAAGCGGAAAGAGCACGCTGTTCAAGCTGCTGACCGGGCTGGAAACAGAGTATGAGGGGTGTATCTCGGTGAACGGAACGGATATCCGCCAGCTGTGGCCCGCTCTTTATGACCAGATCGGCGTCGTGCTTCAGGACGCATTTATCTTTGACGATACGTTTCTCCAGAATGTCACGCTTTATCGCCCTGCATTGCGGGAACGGGCCGTATCGGCGATGCATTCTCTGGGAATGGACGCCTTTCTTGCGTCCCATGATCTGGATCAGGTATTCCAGAACACGAAGGGCAATCTGTCCGGTGGAGAGCGGCAAAAGCTGGCGCTGGCCCGGGTGCTGACCGAGAATAAGCGGGTCATCTTCCTGGACGAAGCCACTGCCAATATGGATAAGGGCAGCAGCCAGAAAATTTTGTCCCAGCTGCTCCGGACGGACGGCTTGACCGTCATCAGCATCGAACACAAGGTGAGCCCGGAGATCCTGCCGCTGTATGATACGATCCTTGAATTGAGGGACACTCACTTGGAAGAAAGGGCATAGGGCGATCCGGCTGCCGGGAGATGAAGGCGGAGATGTGCTTTTACCGGCGGGGTGGAGAGGCAGGCCTTGACAAGCGGGCGTCCGGCAGATACAATAAAAGTTCAGGAGCGATCCGTGAAAAACGATAACAATATAAAGGATTGAGAGAATTATGGCAAAAGATCAGAGAAACGTGGAAGCCATCACCCCCATGGAGGCGGACTTCGCCAAGTGGTACACCGACATCTGCCTGAAGGCGGAGCTGGTGGACTACGCCTCCGTGAAGGGCTTCATGATCCTGCGGCCCTACGGCTACGCCATCTGGGAGAACATCCAGCGCATCATGGACGGGATGTTCAAAAAGACCGGACACGTCAACGTGGCGATGCCGGTGCTGATCCCGGAGAGCCTGCTGAAGAAGGAGGGCGAGCTGGTGGAGGGCTTCGCCCCGGAGGTGGCCTGGGTCACCATGGGCGGCAGCGAGAAGCTGGAGGAACGGCTGGCCTTCCGGCCCACCTCGGAGACCATGTTCTGCGACCACTGGCACAATGTATTGCAGAGCTACCGGGAGCTGCCCATGCTCTACAACCAGTGGTGCTCCGTCATCCGCTGGGAAAAGACCACCCGGCCCTTCCTGCGCTCCAGGGAGTTCTGGTGGCAGGAGGGCCACACCATCCATGAGACGGCGGAGGAGGCTATTGCCGAGACAGAGCAGCAACTGAACTGCTACGCCGATTTCTGCCGGGATGCGCTGGCCATGCCGGTGGTGAAGGGCCGCAAGACCGACAAGGAGAAGTTTGCCGGTGCCGAGGCCACCTACACCATCGAGGCCATGATGAAGGACGGCAAGGCCCTGCAGAGCGGCACCAGCCACTACTTTGGCGATAAGTTCAGCCGCGCCTACGACGTGACCTTCACCGGCCGCGACAACACCCTGCAGTATCCGTTCCAGACCTCCTGGGGCGCGTCCACCCGCCTGATCGGCGCCATCATCATGACCCACGGCGACGACGACGGCCTGATCCTGCCCCCGGCCATTGCGCCCATTCAGGTCGTGATCGTGCCCGTGGCTGCCCACAAGCCCGGCGTGCTGGACAAGTGCCGCGAGCTGGCCGCCGAGATCGGCCAGTATGCCCGCGTCAAGCTGGACGACAGCGACAAGCAGCCCGGCTGGAAGTTTGCCCAGTGGGAGATGAAGGGCGTGCCCGTGCGCCTGGAAGTCGGCCCCCGCGACATCGAGAACGGCCAGTGCGTGCTGGTCCGCCGTGACACCCGCGAGAAGCAGTTTGTGAAGTTTGAGGAGTTGGCCACGGCCATCCCCGCCGCCATGGAGGCCCTGGCAAAGGACCTGTATGACCGCGCCCTGCAGAACCGAGAGAACCGCACCTACAGCGCCACCACGATGGACGAGGTCAAGCAGCTTGCCAAGGAGCACACCGGCTTTATCAAGACGATGTGGTGCGGCGACCTCGCCTGTGAGGAGGCCATGAAGGCCGACGCTGGCCTGTCCAGCCGCTGCATGCCCTTTGCCCAGGAGCACCTGAGCGACGTCTGCCCGGTCTGCGGCAAGCCCGCCCAGAAGATGGTCGTCTGGGGCGTAGCGTACTAAGAAAAAAAGCGGTGCCCCGGCACCGCTTTTTTGTTTACAACCGTAGGGGCGGATTCCATATCCGCCCGTCAAGCGGCGGCACGGCTCGGGCGGATGTGGAATCCGCCCCTACGATACAATGATGAAAATTTTAGTTGCAACTTTATTAGTCTACGCCCTCGGTCTGCTGTTTACAGCGGTGGGCAGTCGGCTGGCGGGGCGGTGCACTACCTGGTGCTGCGCCCTGCTTGGGCTGCCCATGTGGGTCGTGGGCGGCACGGTGGCACCGTTCTGCCTGGCGCTGCCGCAGCTGATGCTGGCATTTCTGGCGGCGGGCATGTCGGTCACGGCGCTGGCCATCGGCACCGCACTGGCGGGCGCTGTCACGAATCTGGGGCTGGCGCTCTCCGTCTGTCTGCTGCGCAAGAGGCACTGCGCCGTGGCGGACCGGGACGAGTTCTGCCGCAAATGCCTGCTGCTGCTGGCGGCCTGCGGCGTGCTGGCCGTGTTTGTGCGGGACGGCGAATTGAGCTACACCGGCACCGGACTGCTGATGCTGCTGTTCGTGCTCTTTGTCATGATGAGCATTGTGTTCCAGCACAAATTCACCTACGGTGATACGATCAAGGCGGTCTCCACGTCCGAAAAGCACCCCAGCCCGCAGCTGGCCGCGCAGGAATACGGCTACACCGCCCACACGATGGCCTTCCCGGTCATGAACGTCCGGAACGCACTGACAAATCTGGCGGGCGTCGTGGGCGGGCTGGCCCTGCTGGCGGGCGGTGCACAGGCGCTGCTCTACAGTGCCACGACGCTGGCAAACCTCACAGGCACGATCCAGGCCCTCTGGGCGGCGACGCTCATCAGCCTCGGGTTCTGTATCCCTCTGCTGGTCGAGGCGCTGAATCACCCGCTGGGCTCGGTCTGGAAGTGGTTCTCGGTTCGCTGCCGCTACTACCCGCCGGATTCGCTGCCCATCCAGCTTTTGAACAGCGCGATCCTAAACCTGACGCTGGCGCTGCCGATTTCCAGCCTGATGTACCGCCACAAGCTGCCCGTCGGCGCGCAGTTCCGCAGCTATGAAGTCCCCGTCTGCGCCGCCATGGCGCTGGTGCTGTTGCTCCCGCCGCTGTGCAGGCACAAGCTGAAGCGCGGGCAGGGGTGGATGTGTTTGGCGCTGTATTTTGCGTATCTGGCCGCCGCCTTGTTGCTGCCAAGAGCCGGGGCGTAAAGGATGTATACTTCTGCTGTCGAAAACTTGTGCGGAGGGGTCAAGACCCCTCCCTACGATACCGCTTTCCAGGGTTCTGTAGGGAGCGGTCTTGACCGCTCCGTGCCCGCTTACCATTGCGACACACAATAAAAATCCCGCAACACGGTAGGGGCCGCACATGTGCGGCCCGCAGCCTTCCGGCAGAACCCGTCCGCCGTACATGCCGCGGGCCGGGCATGCCCGGCCCCTGCAACGCAGCAGCGGCCCACGCTTCGTATTTCCCGAAGTGTGGGCCGCTGTTTTATTTGCTTATCTCCGCGCAAGCCTCTTTAATGATCTCCCGCTCGACGAAATGCAGCTTTTTGCCGTTGATCAGCTGGTAATCCTCGTGGCCCTTGCCCGCAAACAGCACAATGTCGCCGGGCTCGGCCATTTTCACCGCGGCATAAATCGCCTCACGGCGGTCCGTGATGCAGGTGTAGGGTGCGCCGGGAGCCATGTGGCCCGCAATGTCGCGGATGACGTCCTCGGGCGGCTCGTTGTCGGGATTGTCACTCGTGATGATCGTATAGTCAGCGTAGGCGCTCGATGCGTCGGCCAGTTCCTTGCGGCGCACCTGCGTGCGGCCACCCACCGACCCAAATACACAAAGTAAACGGTGCGGATCGTACGCCCGCAGCGTTTTCAGCGCACTGGTCAGGGCCAGCCCGTTGTGGCTGTAGTCCACAATGAAGGTGCGCCCGGGCAGACCCTCGACGACTTCAAAGCGGCCCTGCACGGGGGTGTGGGCCAGCGTGGCGGCGGCTTGGGCAGGCGTCACGCCGAACGCGCCGCACAGTGCGACGGCACACAGCGCATCGGACGCGCTGAACGCGCCGGGGGACATGACCTCGATGTGGGTCGTTTCGCCCGCGTGTACGCAGTCAAAGTCAACGCCGAGGGCGGTCTGGCTGCGGTACTGTGCCAGATTCTGCCCGTGATAGTCGGCGGCATTCTGGATGCCAAAGCTGATCTGTTCGCCTTTAAAGCCCTCGCGCATGAAATCACTGTAAGGGTCATCCACGTTGTAAACCATCGTGCGGGCGTTGTATTCTGCAAACAGGCGGCGCTTGGCGCACTTGTAGTCCTCAAAATCGGGGTGCTCGCCGGGTCCGATGTGATCCTCCGACAGGTTCGTGAAGGCCACGACCTCAAACGGCACGCCGTCCACGCGGTGGTGGCGCAGCGCCTGGCTGCTGACCTCCAGTACGCAGTGGCGCACGCCCGCATCCAGCATCTTGCGGAACAGCCGGTGCAGCTCGAGACTCTCGGGCGTTGTGTTGGCGGTGGCCTCGTGTACGCCCGCAATGTCCACGCCGTTGGAGCCGATGTAGGCGCAGGGCAGACCGGCCTCGGTCATGATGGCCGCGGTCAGCAGGGCGGTGGTCGTCTTGCCCTTTGTGCCCGTAATGCCGATGAGGTGCAGCTCGTCGGCGGGGTTGCCGTAGAAATCCGCACCGATGACGGCCAGCGCCGCGCGGGTGTCGTCGGTGACGATCTGCACAGCGTCCGCGGGCAGGTCGACCCTATGCTCCACCAAAAAGGCACGGCAGCCGTTTTGATAGGCGCTTTCGGCGTAGGTATGCCCATCCAGCCACGCACCGACAAGGCAGACGAACAGCGAGCCGGCGCAAGCCTTGCGGGAGTCGTAGGTGATGGCGGTGATGTCCGTTTCGGAGGCACCCGTGTGGGAGATATGTTGGACAAGGTCGTTTAGCTTCATGATAACGTCCTTTTTAAATAAGAAAGAATAAATAATAAATAATAAAGAATGTGGAGTTTTCTCCCTTTGGTCGAAAACGAAATCCGTAGGGGCGCATTCTATATGCGCCCGCGGAAGTATGCCTTGCCGCAAGCGGGCACGGGCGGATATGGAATCCGCCCCTACGTTTTTTGAGCGGAGCGCCAGCGACGCGATTCACCACATTTATTATTTCTTATTTTTTATTTATTATTTGTGTACCGGGTAATACGTCTTAAACTTCTTGAACTGCCTTCTCAGCTGCTCCAGCACGCAGGCATAGCGCACGGGGTTCCACAGCAGGTCGGGCTTGTACAGCAGACTGCACGCCTCCTTGCCCTGCGCTTTCAGCGCCTTGGCGCGGGCGACGAGGTCCTTGTCCTCGGTGTAGGTGAAGGCCACCTGCGCGGGGACGTGGTGCCAGAACACCTCGTTCTTGTTCAGCACGCAGTCGGTGCCGCCGTCGTTCCACTTTTCCACAACCAGCCTGGCAATGTTCATGCCGGTGGCGGTCACATAGTAGTTGCTGCGGCCCTGGCGCAGGTTGATCTCAAACACGCGGTAGTCGCCGGGGGTGCCGCTGTACTTGATGTCAAAGTTGGAAAAACCGGTGTAATGGCAGGCCTCCAGCATCTTGCGGATGTTCTCCACCAGCGGCAGAGAGGCCGTGTCCTCACTGACGATGGCGGCATGGTTGCCCAGGCCGTGGGGGGTGTGCTCCTCGACCATCGTATGGCCAAGGCACATGGCGCGGACCTTGCCGTTCTCGTCGGAGAACGCCGTCAGCACGCGCATGTGGTCGTCGCCGCCCGGCACCATCTTCTGCAGGACCATGCGGTCCGGGTAGCCGCTGGCATAGATCGTTTTGACGATCTCGGCGGCCTCGGCGGGGGTTGCGGCGGTGTAGACCTTCTTCATCGTGTCAAACGGATGCTTCCAGTAATCAACGCTGGACGACGGCTTGACGATGATGGGGTAGGCAAAGCCCAATTTATCCTCGGCCAGCTCGGCGGCATCGACAGGTGCGGTCAGGATTTTCGAGTCGGGGTAGGGGATGCCGAATTTCTCGCAGACCTCGTAGAACTCGGCCTTTTTCTGGATGGAGCCGTACAGGTCGGCGGCAGGGCCGGGGGCGATATACTCGGTCAGCTCGGCCTTGCGGCGGATGATCATCGCGGCGTAATCGTCGGTGCAGCCGAACAGATAGAGCCGCTTGCCCTTATGCTGTGCCGCAAACTCGTGCAGAATGCGCAGCATCGTGTCCTCGTTGTCCATATCGGGCACGGTGGTAAAGTGGATGATTTTGGAATACTTGGTCGGAGCCATCGGGTAGCGGCCATAGGCGTAGCTCTCGACGCCGTAAGCCTCATGGAACGCCCGGGCAAAGTTGTAGCAGTTCAGGTCTGCACCAAGGAATACAGGGATAATGTCGGACATGGGAAAGTACATCTCCAATTTTTCAAATTAGGCTTCCCCTGAGGGGGAAGCTGTCCGCGCAGCGGACTGATGAGGGGCAGCCTTGCGGTGACAATCCGTTTGCGGGCAATTAGCGCAAACTCGCCCCTCATCCGGCCTCGGTCGGGGCCTCGGCCACCTTCCCCCTTGGGGGAAGGGCTCATAAGATTCACGCATCAAACTTCTCAAAGAACTGCTCATGCCAGGTCAGGAACGTGTAGGCAGTCCAGATCTTGCGGCGCTCGTGCTTGGGGTCGGCCAGCATGGCGACGAGCTTGTCCTGGTCGAAGTACTCCGCCGCCACATCGCTCATGAAGCTCTTGCGCACCTTGGCGGAAAACGCCGGGTCCTCGAGCCACTTGGCAATCGGCACGGGGAAGCCCTTCTTCGTGCGGTTGGCCCAGGCGTCGGGCAGGGTCTTGTTGGCGGCGGTGCGCAGCACGGCCTTCGTGTCGCCGCGCAGCTTGTAGCTGTCGGGGTAGGTCTGGGCCTCGCGCAGGACCTCGCGGTCCAGATAGGGCACGCGCAGCTCAAGGCTGTGTGCCATGCTCATCTTGTCGGCCTTCAGCAGAATGTCCCCGGGCAGCCACAGGTTCAGGTCAAGGTACTGCTTCTTTTCCAGCTCGCTCAAGTCCTTGACGCGGTCATAGATCGGCGCGGCGACCTCGCGGGCCGTGGGGCCGACGCGGTACTTAGGCTTCAGAATGTCGTAGGCATCCTTCTCCTCAAAGACGTGCGCCTGGCCGATGAACCAGTCCTCGGGGCGGCCGCTGCCCTTGATGATGAAGTCGTGCCCCTTGAAGTAGGGCAGGTGCTGGCTGGCATCGCTGGCCAGATGGCGCAGCGGCGCGGGGATGTGCTTGTACTTCTGCATCAGCGGGGTGTCGGCGTACCACTCGTAACCGGCGTAGATCTCGTCCGCGCCCTCGCCGGACAGCACCACCGTGACATGCTGGCGCGCCAGCTGGCACAGGAAGTAGAGCGGCACGCTGGACGGGTTGGACTGGGGCTCGTCCATGTGGTACTGGATGTCGGCGAAGGCGTCGAGGCACTGCTCTTTCGTCAGCATCTCGCGGTAGTTCTTGATGCCGAGCTTCTGGCTCAGCTCGCCCGCCTCGGTGGTCTCGTCAAATTTATGCGTGCCGTCGGGGCTTGCAAAGCCGACGGAGAAGGTCTCGTCGGGCATCAGGCAGGCCGTGATATAGCTGGAATCGACACCGCCGGACAGGAACGCGCCCAGCTTGACGTCGCTGATGCGGTGGGCGGCCACGCTCTCCCGCACGCGGGCATCTATTTCATCGGCGGCGGCCTCGTAGGAGAGCGTCGTGGGGTGGCGGAAATCGACATCCCAGTAGCGCTCGATCTGCATCTTGCCGTCCCTGTAGGTAAACCAGTGGGCCGGGGGCAGCTTGTAGGTCCCCTTGAAGAACGTCTCGTTCATGGCGCTGTACTGGAAGGTCAGGTAGGGGCGCAGGGCCTCGGCGTTGACCTCGCGGCGGAAGCCGGGGTGCTCAAGCAGGCTCTTGATCTCGGAGCCGAACAGCAGCTCGCCCGCGTCGGTCTGGGTATAATAGAACGGCTTGATGCCGAAAATATCGCGCGCGCCGTACATCTCGTTCGTTTTCGTGTCCCATACGACGAAGGCAAACATGCCGCGCAGCTTGGCGGCCAGCGCCGTGCCGTACTCCTCATAGCCGTGGATGATGACCTCGGTGTCGCAGTGGGTCTTGAAGATGTGCCCCTTGGCCTGCAGCTCGGTGCGCAGGTCCATGAAGTTGTAAATTTCACCGTTGAACACGCAGACGACGGTGCCATCCTCATTGTACATGGGCTGCTTGCCTGCGGCCAGGTCGATGATGCTCAAACGGCGGAAGCCCAGCGCAATGGCCGTGCGCGGGTCGTCGCCGCTGATATGGTAGCCTTCCATATCGGGGCCGCGGTGGATGATGCGGTCCGCCATTCTGTGCAGGATGGCCTCGCGCTGTTCACGCAGACCGGTAAAGCCAACAAAACCACACATGGTACATTCCCTTTCTCTCTATAGGCGCAATCATAGGATTTTAACTTATATATTTGTATATTGTACCACAGATGAGGGAAAAAGAAAAGTAGACGGGGAAAATATGTGAAGAAAAGTGAAGCGCAAAATGGCTTCCCCCTCAGGGGAAGGCCTGACAAACAAAAGCGGCAGGATGCCGAAACATCCTGCCACAGAAATATAACGTTACGCTTCCTCTTCCGTCGTCACCTTATCGGTTTTCCCCTCGCCGTCCAGCGCTTCCTCCAGCGTGTGCCAGGCCAGCACGGCGCACTTGACGCGGGCAGGGACGTGGGCAATGCCCTGCAAAGCGGCTACGTCCTCCAGGTCGTCCAGCTCCTCGGGCGTGATCTTGCCCTTGATCATCTGGAAGTACAGGCTGATGAGGCGGTGCGCGTCCTCGACGGTGCGGCCTTTCACAAGGTCGATCATCAGCGAAGCCGACGCCTGCGAGATGGCGCAGCCGCTGCCGATAAACCCGGCGTCCTCGATTTTGCCGTCTTTTACGCGCAATTGCAGCGTGATGTCGTCACCGCAGCTGGGGTTGACACCCTCCAGGCTGTGGGTCGCCCCCTCGACGGGGTGGCGGTTCTCTTTGCTGCGGCTGTTCTCGGTAATGATCTGGGTATACAGTTCGTTCAGGTTCACAGGCCCATCACCTTTCTGACATTTTCAAGATTTTCCAGCAGGGCGTCCACGTCCTCGGGTGTGTTGTAGATCGCCACGCTGGCGCGGCAGCAGCTGCCGATGCCCAGGAACTCCATCAGGGGCTGGGCGCAGTGATGCCCGGCGCGCACGGCCACGCCGCCCGCGTCCAGAATCGTCGCTACATCGTGGGGATGTACGTCGTTGACATTGAAGCTGACAACGCCGTAGCGGCCCTCGGCCACAGGCTCACCGTAGACGGTCAGCCACGGCATGGCGCGCATACCGGCCAGCATACGGTCCAGCAGCGCATGCTCATGGGTCTCCATGGCCTCCCAGCCGATGCCCTTCATATAGTCGATGGCGGCGGCAAAGCCGACCTCGCCGCCGACGTTGCGGGTGCCGGCCTCAAACTTGCGGGGGCCGTCGGCCCAGGTCGCGCCGCTTTCATGCACAGCGCCGATCATATCGCCGCCGCTCATGAACGGGGGCATCTTTTCCAGCAGTCCGGCGCGTGCGTACAGCGCACCGACGCCCATGGGGGCGTACAGCTTGTGGGCAGAGCAGGCCGCAAAATCCACGTCCAGCTTCTTGACGTCCACGGGGGTGTGGGGCGCGCTCTGGGCGCAGTCCAGCACGACGACAGCGCCCACGGCGTGGGCACGCTTCACAATTTCTTCCACAGGCGCGCGCAGACCCAGCACGTTCGAGACCATCGCCACGGCGACGACCTTCGTCTTGGGGGTGATTTTTTTGTCCAGCTCCTCGGTGGTCAGGCGGCCGTTCTCGCCGGGATACATATAAACCAGCTTCGCGCCGGTGGCCTTGGCCACGCGCTGCCACGGCACCATGTTGGAGTGGTGCTCGGCCACGGAGATGACGATTTCATCGCCCTCATGCAGAAAATTCATGCCGTAGCTGTAGGCGACGAGGTTCAGGCTCTCCGTCGTGTTCTGGGTGAACACGATCTCGTCGTCCTCTGCGTTAAAGAACTGCGCTACGGTGTGGCGGGCTCCCTCGTGGGCGTCGGTGGCGCGCATGGCCAGCTCGTAAACGCCGCGGTGGGGGTTCGCGTTCTCTTTCGTATAGTAATCGACCACCGCGTTCAGGACCTGCATGGGGTGCTGGGTCGTGGCGGCGCTGTCCAGATAGACAAGGCGATTGCCGTTTTCGTCGGCAGCCAGAATCGGAAAATCAGCCGTCCAGTTCATCATTCAGCCTCCGTGCAACATTTTCACGTACTTCATCCTGCAAAGAATCCAACGGGATCTTATCAATGGCCGGGGCAAAGCGGGCGTCCACCATCAGGCGGCGGGCCTGTGCTTCGCTCAGGCCGCGGGAGCGCAGATAGTAGAGCTTGTTCTCGTCGAGACGGCCTACGCTGGCGGCGTGCTGGCCCTCGACCTCCTCCTCACCGCAGAGGATGAGGGGGGCGGTACGGTTGCGGGCGCTGGGGCTGAACAGCAGCACGTCCTCGCTCTCATGGCCGACGCCGCGCTTGGCACCGCGCTGGAAATCGACAGTACCGCGCAGAATTTTATCGGAACTGCCGGTCAGCACACCGGCGGTGTGCATCTCGCACAGGGTATCCCTGCCGGTGTGGACGGACACGTCGTTGAAGTCCAGCACGTCATTGCTGTGGCCGAAGTAGACGGCATCGAGATCGTACTCGCACTTGTTGTGGTTCAGCAGCGTGCGGGCACCGCAGGCGACGACGGAGCCGCCCAGCTCAATGCGGACCTGCTCCACGCGGGCGGAGGTGCCCTGCTCAATGGCAACGGCGTTCCAGCGGCGGGCACGGTTGCCCAGCAGCTGCACCTGCACCAAAACTACATGCGCACCCTCGGCGGCGCGGATGCGGGTCAGGTTGGCGGAGACGCCGCCCTCGGCATCGCCGCGCACGACCTGCACGACGGTCAGGCTGCTGCCCGCCGCGGCGTCGATGGTCAGATAGGTCAGTGCGTGGGGGTGGTCGGCGTCGAGCGCCGTCTCAAACACGACGGGCGCGTCGGCGGTGCCGGTCACGGCCAGATGGTTGACAAGGTTGGCGTTTGCGGCCAGCCAGGCGTCGGTCTCAGCACCCATGCCGCTGGCGGCAAAGCTGCCGAAGTCAGCCGCGGCGGGGGCCGTCACACCGGCGGGCAGGGCAGGGGACAGCGCCTCGGCCTTAGCCCAGCCCGCGGCGGGCACGGCAGGCAGTGCCGCCGACGCCGGGGCA